>Ga0114931_10000198_pt1 | contig 68509 bp, 67 predicted proteins | sample 2SBtaG_FD_89579 | JGI IMG/M metagenome (GOLD analysis project Ga0114931, IMG submission 89579) | Deep subsurface microbial communities from Kolumbo volcano to uncover new lineages of life (NeLLi) - 2SBTROV14_V59a metaG | ecosystem: Environmental > Aquatic > Marine > Volcanic | place: Kolumbo... | reverse complement strand
TTAGTACATTAGAGTTGATACCAAATTAGAACAGCCTAGTTGTTTATCGAGTCTAAATGACTTACTCGTTATTGGTTCTTAATTTGGTTCCCTGATGCGGGAATATTCTGCGGGAGGATTTTTTCAATCAAGGTTAGTTGATTCTCCGCATCGGGCAACTCTGCTTGTATTCTACTCCTACTAAGCCATCTGTAGTATACTAGGTTTGTAATTGGTACTAATTTCTTAACCTCTGTAATATATTCAACTAGCCATTTAAATGAACCTGGTTGTTCTGTGTTGCTATAAAATTCAAGTGTTGTTAGTGCTATATATAATTGGTAAAACAGATATCGTTCCTCAAAATATTCTATATTCAAACTCTTATCCATTTGCTTTATATAATAATCCTTATAAGATATCTCTTTGCTCCAAAAATCTAACCATGCAATATCCATAATATAATCCCCAACACCAAAAGTATCTCCCCAATCTAGCACTGCTGTTACTTTATTATTATTAATCAGAACATTATCATTACCATAATCACCATGATATAAATTATTTATAGAGGTTGGACAGTATTTGATTAGCCTATCTATCTTAACTAATAATTTTTCTGCAATTTTATAATCCCAAATATTGCGAGTTTTATAATTATAAAATTTTGCAAATTCCTTTATAAATTTCTTATTCCAATTAATATATTTCCCAACTCCATTTTTATCAATTGTACCTTGATTAATAAAATTATGAGAAAACAAATGGATTTTTTTTAATGTTGAGATGAAACTTTCCACACAGTGAATTTTTTTTGTTATAGATAATTTATCATGTGTCTGTCCAATTACTTTTCTTGATAAACAATAATAATAGTTACTATCAAATTGACCTACTTTTAATATCTCTGCAACCGGAATATCAGAATTTTTTAAACTTTCATATATTAATTGTTCTTTTTTAAAATTTTGATCGTTTTTGCGCAATCTTAAAACATAATTAACGTCGTTTTCTGTAAAAAAATAAATTGCTGACATTTCTCCACCTTTAATGTTTTTTACATCTGAATAGCTTGGATAATTAATTTTTAAAAAATCTTTAATAGACTTTAAATTTACAACCGTTTTTATATTACTCACCTAAAGCAGAATATCATTATTTATGATTTTTCACTATACAAAAAAACAACCCTTTTTCAAGGATTGTTTACAAATGCTCAATCAAAAATTTATCCTTACCACTTAAAATGGGCAAAAGCTTTGTTAGCGTCTGCCATTTTTTTAACTGTTTCTTTCTTTCGAATTGCATCTCCTTCGTTATTTAATGCGGCTTGTACCTCTGTTAGTAATGCTTTATTCATATCCATGCCCTTTTTAGATCTTGCTACATCTACTAACCATCTTATTGCTAAAGATTCTGACCTATCATGTTTTAATGGTACTGGAATTTGGTAGTTTGATCCACCTACTCTTCGTGATCTTACCTCTACTTTTGGCATTATGTTTCGAATTGCATCTTCAAACAATTTAACACCATCGTTTTCTTCAGTTTTTAGGTTTTCTATTACACTATATACTACTGATCTTGCTATACTTTTTTTGCCATGTAACATAACCTTGTTTATTACTCTTGTTACAACCCTTGATTTGTATATTGCATCAGTTTCTATTGGTTTTTTTCGTATCTTAGCTCCTCTACTCATATTTTTTATTTGCCTCCTGTGTTTTTCTTAGCACCATATTGAGATCTTCCTTGTTTTCGTCCTTCAACACCTTGTAAGTCTAAGTTTCCTCTTACTATTGTGTATTTTACGCCAGGTAAATCAGGTACTCTTCCACCTCTAACTAATACTACGGAGTGTTCTTGTAAATTGTGTCCTTCACCTGGAATATATGCTGTTACTTCACGACCATTTGATAACCGTACTCTTGCAACTTTTCTAAGTGCAGAGTTTGGTTTTCTAGGTGTAGTAGTTTTAACTAATAAACACACTCCACGTTTAAATGGTGATTTTTGTGAAACAACCCTTTTTTTCGCAGGTGAATAAAACTCTGCTAAAGCAGCTGTACTTGTCTTTGAAACTCTTTTTACTTTTCTTCCGTTTTTTACTAACTGATTTATTGTTGGCACAAATTCTAATCTAATTTTATACTGATTTTTCTTGTTCTTCTATTTTGGCTCTATTTCCAACTGGAATCATGCGCCCAATAATAACATTTTCCTTTAGCCCTATCAATGGATCAATTTTCCCTTCAATTGCTGACTCGGTTAATACCCTGCTTGTTTCCATAAATGATGCTGCAGATAACCAGCTTTCAGTTGCTAGCGATGATCTTGTAACTCCAAGTAATGTTACCTGTCCTGTTGCTGGATCTCCACCTTGAGCTAATACTTTTTTGTTCTCATCGGAAAAAACTGATCTTGAAACTAATTCTCCAGGTAAAAATTCTGTATCACCACCATCTTCTATAATTAAATAGTTAAACATCTGTTTAACTATTACTTCTATATGTTTATCACTAAGTGAAACTCCTTGTGATGAATATACCTTTTGAATTTGATTTACTATATATCTTTGTGTTTCTTTTACCCCAACCGTAATCATTAGTTCTTGTAAGTCAAGATAACCTTCGGTTAATGCTTGTCCTGCTACTACCAAATCTTTATCAGAAACTTTTATTTCAGCTACTGGATCAATTGAATATTTAATAGGTTCTGTGTCTTTATCTTTTGGTTTTAGTATTATTACTCTTTCTTCTGTCTTAGTATCAACTTTTACACTTACTTTCCCAGTATATTCTGCCATAACCGCACTTGATCTTGGTGATCTTGCCTCAAATACTTCTTCTACTCGAGGTAGTCCTTGCGTAATATCGCTTGTTGTAACAATACCCCCTGTATGTCTTGTTCTCATTGTAAGCTGTGTTCCAGGTTCTCCAATTGACTGAGCTGCTATTACTCCAACAGGAGTTCCAAGCTCAACTAAATTACCATTATTAAGATCAGCTCCATAACATTTGGCACAAATACCATAATTTGTGATACATGTCATTGGAGATCTAACCTCAACTTCTGTAACACCAGCTTGTTCTATTTTCTCTGCTATCGACTCTGTCATTACATCACCAGCTTTAACTAAAACTTGTTTCCCAACTTTTACATCTTTAACTGATATTCTACCTTTTAATCTATCTTTCATTGAAGATAATAAAATTTCATCTTCTTTCTTAACTGTTATTCCAGTTTTTGTTCCACAATCAATTGTTCTAACAATAATATCTTGTGAAACATCAACAAGTCTTCTGGTTAAATATCCTGCATCTGCTGTTCTAAGAGCACCATCTGCAAATCCTTTCCTAGCTCCTCTGGCAGAGTTGAAATACTCAAATGTAGATAAAGCAATTTTATAGTTACCCTTAAGTGGCAAATCAACAATCTTTCCTGTAGGGTCAGCTTTAAGCCCAACCATCCCTCCCATTTGTTTAACCTGATCAATATTTCCTCTTGCTCCAGATTCTACTAGTCTTCTTATTGAATTATCTTTACCAAGTCCTTCCCAAACTAAATCGGAAAGTTCATTTGTTGCCTCAATCCAAACACTTTGAGAAAGTCTTGCTTTTTCGGCATTTGTTATAAACCCCATTTGAAAGTTTTGATCTATTTTTTTTACTTTGTTATCAGACTTTAACAATACCTTATCTCTACCAACTGGCATGTTGACATCTGCAATTGACATACTTGTTCCACTTATTGTGGAGTATCTAAAGCCTAATGTTTTTAAATCGTCAATCAATTTTACTGCTATATCTTCTCCTTCTATCTCAATTGTCTTTTCTATTAGTTGTCTTGCAGCATCATTTTTCTTATTTGCTGGTTCATTAAAAAATCTTAAACTTTCAGGTAATATCTCATTAAAAATACATCGTCCTACCGTTGTTTCAAGATATTTCCCTTTTATTTTTATATCTACTGGCTGTCTAAGATCAACTTGCTGTTGCAAGAAAGAATAGTATGCATCTTGTGGATTTAAAAATTTCTGTTCTGTTTTGGTTGTCTTTTCATCAATGCTTGTTAAGTAATACAATCCAAGTAACATTTCCCTATCAGGAATAGCAATTGGAACTCCTGTAGATGGCTTTCTTATGTTTTTTGTTGAAATCATAATTTCTAGTGCCTCTTTTACTGCAGCTTTAGATAATGGAATATGCACAGCCATTTGGTCACCATCAAAATCAGCATTATACCCCGGACATACACAAGGATGTAACTGAATTGCGTTTCCATCTATAAGTCTTGGTACAAAAGCCTGTATTCCAAGTTTATGTAATGTTGGTGCTCTGTTTAACAACACTGGTCTACCTTTTACTACTTCTTCTAATATGTCATACACTTCGTCACTTCTTTCATCAAGCATAAATTTAGCTGTTTTAACATTTGGTGCAAGTCCTCTTGATAATATCTGCTTTAATACAAACGGCTTAAATAACTCGAGTGCCATTTCACGAGGAAGTCCACACTCGTTTAACTTTAGATCAGGACCAACAACAATTACTGATCTTCCTGAATAATCTACTCTTTTACCAAGTAAGTTTGCCCTAAATCTTCCTTGCTTTCCTTTAAGCATATCAGCTAGTGATCTTAGCTCTTTTCTTCCTCTTGTTGTTTTTTGTCTTCTTGATCTTGAAGAATCTAGTAAAGAATCAACTGCTTCTTGTAACATTCTTTTTTCGTTTCGAACAATAATCTCTGGTGCACCTAAATCTAAAAGTTTCTTTAATCTGTTGTTTCGATTAATTACTCGTCTATATAAATCATTAAGATCTGATGTTGCAAATCTTCCACCCTCAAGCTGAACCATAGGTCTAAGATCAGGAGGAATAACTGGTAACCGCTTTAAAATCATCCATTCTGGCTTAACTTTTGATCTTCTTATTCCCTCAACAATACTTAACCTTTTAGTAATTTTCTTTACTTTCATTCCTTTTGCAGTTGTTAAATCTACTCTTAGTTTTTCAATAACCGAGGTAATATCAAATTCTGATAGAATTTTTTCTATTGCTTCTGCTCCAATTCCAATTTCTGCAAATTCGTCTAGATAAGTTTCCAGCTGAATAAACTCATTATCTGACATTATAGTAAACCTTTTAACCTGCTCGATTTTTTTAATATCTTTTTGAAGCTCTTTAATTGTTGCTTGTTCCATGTCAAATGAAATTTCACGTGCTTTTGCTACTTCTTTATTGCTTGTCTTGTCAATTTTATCTATTAATTTACCCTTCTTTTTCTCGTCCTTTTCTTTTATTAATTTCTTTTGTTCATTAGCACTTTTTAATATTTCTGAAATTTGCAAATCAAGATCTTTGGTAACCTTTACCTTAGTTGATTCTATTCTCTCGTTTATTTGTGATATTACCTTAGCTTTTTTATCATTATCAACTTTTGTTACTATGAAAGAACTAAAATAGATAACTGCTTCTAAATTTCTTGGGGATATATCAAGAAGTATTGCCATCTTTGATGGTATCCCTCGAAAAAACCAGACATGAGCAACTGGAGCTGCTAATTCAATATGCCCCATTCTCTCTCTTCTTACCTTAGAATGAGTAACTTCAACACCACACTTATCACAAATAACGCCTCTATATCTGGCACCCTTATATTTCCCACAAGCACACTCATAATCTTTAACTGGACCAAAAATTCGCTCATCCATTAATCCATCTCTTTCAGGTTTAAATGTTCTGTAGTTAATTGTTTCTGGTTTTAAGATTTTTCCATATGACCAGTTTTCAACATCTTCTGGACTTGCAATGCTAATCTGAAGTTTATTAAAATCTCTTAGTTTACTTAAATTTTCCATTATTTTTCCTCCTTACTATCTTCTGTACTAGTTGGTTCTAATTCTTGTGTTTTTTTTATTTCATCTTGTCTTTCATCAGGTACCTCTTTTGTAGTTTCCTCCTCATCTTCAACAATTTGCATTCCAAGTGGGTCAATTTTTAACCCTAGGCCATTTAACTCTCTAACTAATAACTTAAATGACTCTGGAATACTTGGACTTGGTATATCTTCACCTTGTAAAATAGCTCTGTAAGACTGCGTTCTACCGACCAAATCATCTGACTTTATAGTTAACATCTCTTGTAAAACCGAAGGTACGCCGTGAGCTTCAAGTGCCCAGACTTCCATTTCGCCAAATCTTTGACCTCCAAATTGTGCTTTTCCTCCAAGTGGCTGTTGAGTAATTAATGAGTATGGACCTGTTGATCTTGCATGCATTTTGTCTTCTGCAAGATGGTGAAGTTTTAATATATATGTATGACCAACTACTACATCTTGATCAAAATACTCACCAGTTCTACCATCTATTAATTTCATCTTTCCACTTTTTGGTATACCAGACTCTTCAAGTTCATTTTCTAAATCTTTAATATTAAATTTTTCAAATGCTGGTATTGCATATTTTTTATTTAATCTGAAACCAGCCATTCCAAGATGTGCTTCTAGCAATTGTCCAACATTCATACGAGATATAACAGATGCGGGGGACAATATAATATCAACAGGTACACCGTCTTCTGTATGTGGCATATCCTCAACTGGTACAATCTTTGAGATAACCCCTTTGTTTCCATGTCTTCCTGCAAGTTTATCTCCAACCATAATTTTTCTTTGTTGTGCAACATAAACTGTAATTTCCTTTAACACCCCAGCTCCTAAATCATAATTATCCGCATCTAAAATGTTAACATCAATCACAGTCCCATATTCACCATTTGGTAAAACTAAAGAATTATCTCGTACATCTTTTGCCTTTTCTCCAAATATTGCGCGTAGCAATCTTTCTTCAGCAGACATTTCTGTTTCACCCTTGGGAGCAACCTTACCCACTAAAATATCACTAGATTTAACCTTAGAACCAATGGTAACTATCCCATCTTCATCAAGATTTCTAAGTGCTTCTTCTGAAACATTCGGAATATCTCTTGTAACTTCTTCTGGTCCTAGCTTAGTTTCTAAAACCTGAACAGTATGATCAGTAATATGAATAGAGGTTAATAAATCATCCTTTACAACTCTGTCGGATAATACAATAGCATCTTCATATCCAAACCCATACCAAGTCATATAAGCTACTCTAAGATTTGTTCCAAGTGCAAGCTCTCCATCTTTTACTGATGGTCCTTCTGCTAAATGAGACCCTTTTTTAACTTTATCACCTACCATTACTGTTGGAGATTGGTTGTAACACATGTTCATGTTACTTTGTTTAAATTTTGTTAAGTTATACGTTTTATCTTTTCCTTTTTTATCAGTAACTACAATCTTATTTGCACTAACTTCTGAAACTACTCCTTTTTCTTCACTCATCAGTATTGCCCCAGAATTTTCAGCTGCTATTTTTTCAATACCCGTACCTACAAATGGAGCTTGTGTTTTAACTAAAGGAACAGCTTGGTTTGATTGGTTTGCTGCAACTAGTGCTCTGTTTGGGTCATCATGTGCTACAAATGGATTAGTTGCTGCAGATAAACCTATCATTTGTTGAGCAACAACATCCATATATTGAACATTTTGTGTATCTCCTATAAAAAAATTACCTTTGTGTCTTAGTGGAATTCTTTCATCAATAATAAAACCATTGCTATCAACAGCTGGAGAGGTATCTGTTATATATTTGTCATCTTCGTCATATGCAGCTAAGTAGACAATATTATCAGTCACACGTAGCTTTCCATTTTTCTTTTCAATTTTTCTATATGGCGATTCTAAAAACCCATATTCATTAGGTCTTGTATAAAGTGATAGATATGTTGTTAAACCGACATTTGGCCCTTCTGGGGTTCTAATTGGACAAAGTTTTCCATATTGAGAATAGTGAGCATCTCGAACAGAAAAGCTTGCCCTTTCCTTAGAAAGCCCTCCTGGTCCTGTTACTGTTAATCTTCTTAGATGATCAAGCCCAGATAAAGGATTGCTTTGATCTTGATACTGCGAAAGTTGACTTGATGCAAAAAAACTTTGTACTCTTGCCATTACAGGTCTTGTTGAAATTAACACAGTGGGCTCTGCTAATTCTTCTCTTGGTTGTAAACTCATTCTTTCTCTTATATTCCTTTCCATTTGTAAAAAACCGATTCTAATTTGTGCTTGAAGCAATTCACCAACAGATCTTACCCTTCTGTTTCCCAAATGATCTACATCATCCGCCTCTCTTTTATCATTATTAATTTCAATAACACCCTTAATTATCTCTATTAAGTCTTCTATAAATAAAATTTGGTGTTGCTCATCGTTAGAAATATCTAAATTAAACTTTTGATTAACCTTAAATCGACCAACCTTTCCTAGATTGTATCTTCTATTATTAAAAAACATATTATCAATAAGTGCCTTTGCAGTATCTAAAACTGCAGGTTCTCCTGGTCTTACCTTTTCATAAATTTCAAGATAAGCTTCATTTAGTGATTCTGAGGGATCTTTTAGTAAAGTTTGTTCTATATATTTTGTTTCTCCAGTCTCAACATCTTTAAATGCGTGTTTAATAGATTCATTATCTTGCAAACCAAATACTCTTAAAAGAGTTGTAATAGTAATTTTTCTTCTTCTGTCAATTTTTACTGTTATTACACCATTTCTAGAAGTTTCAATCTCAAGCCAAGCACCATTTTTAGGAAGAACTTTTGCTCCTCCTAATGTTTGTCCTGTAGTTGGATGAGAATCTTTAGTAAAAAATACACCTTCTGCTCTTGTTAATTGGTTAACAACTACTCTTTCAGTACCATTTATTATAAAAGTCCCACGATTAGTCATCATTGGAATATCACCCATGTATATTTCTGCTGTTTTAACTTGTTTTGTTACCTTATCTCTAATATCTACATCTAAGTACCAAGGCATATCGTACATTGAACCTGTTCGCTCTGCAACTTGAATAGTTTTATTTGGCTTTTCATATCGTGGGTTTTTAAACGTTAGCTCCCAATTTCTACCTGTAGTATCTTCTACAGGAAAAATTTCTTTAATAACTTCTTCAACACCATTTTTCAAAAACCAAGCAAATGAATCTTGTTGAACCTGTGATAAATTAGGAAGGGGAAAATCAAAATTAATCTTTTTGGAAAATCTAACTCTATTTTGCATATTAATGTAATTTTATATATTGCAACAATTGCTTACAGCAAAACAATTGACGCTTATTTTTAAATACTGTGATTGTAATAGTTTGGCAGAAATTAGGTACAAAACAGAAGAATACGCCGTTAATGGCGCTTAGTCAAGAACCTTTTTTTCAATCTAAATACGTAAAATGTAAATATTCAATTATAACCTAAATATTTTGCCACATTTTGGTTGTGTCCGTCAAGTGTTTCAGAATAATAAGCTTGTCCAGTTTCATCATGAATATAATACAAATAACTAGTTTTGGTGTAGTTTAACACTGCATTTATTGATTGTAAACCTGGATTACAAATGGGGGTTGGTGGTAAACCTATAAACTTTCTTGTGTTATATTCAGATTCTGACTCTAAATCATTTTGTGTAATTTCTGAATTCCAAAAATTTATATTTTCTATTGATTCTGTTTGCAATTTCTCATTATCAATTTGATATTGAGTAGTTGCATCAACATATAGAGGCATATCTAAATTTAATCTATTTATTAAAATCCCAGCAATAATTGGTCTATCTGTACTATTTCTTCCCTCTCTTTCCACAATAGAAGCTAAAGTAATAATCTCATCTGAAGTTAAATTTAATGTGCTTGAATTTAATACTGGTGTTGCAATTTCGTTAAATCTAGAACGCATCCAACTTACTAACCCACCTGCAGTTGTTTCCGTATTATAGCTATAGGTATCTGGAAACAAATATCCTTGTTTTGTTTGCGGGTTATCCAAAAATTCTTTTATAAATTTTTGTTTATCTATTTCGTTTTTAGTAATTACACTAGCAGCCTTAAGGGCATACTGTTCTACTCTTTCACCCTCAAAAAAAGTGATTTTACGATCAAAAACACCATTTTGCAAAATTTGAGCAAGCTCCTCCATGCTAACATGTGGAGGAATATCGTACTCTCCTGCCTGAATATTTACATCTAACTTACTTAACTTTAAGTAAATTTTAAACAAATTTTCACTTCGTATAACCTGATCTTTTTTTAATAACTTAATAATAGTAGGTAAGTCATCACCTTTTTTTATTACCAATGTGTAATATTTATCATATAAATTACCAGCCTTTATGGCAGATTGATAATAAAAATAAAAACTAAATAAAAATATAATAATTAATGGCAATAAGGAAAGAGCAATAATAACAATAAATTTTTTATTCATTAAAACATTTTATTAGAGATACCAAAATACTCAAGAGCTTTTGGAGTAGTTTGTCTCCCTTTAGCTGTTCGCTTTATAAAACCAATTTGAATTAAATATGGTTCAACAACATCTTCTATTGTTTCTACATCTTCTGAAATTGCGGCAGCAATAGTTTTTATTCCAACAGGACCTCCTCCAAATTTTTCAATTACTGCTTTTAAATATCTTTTGTCCTCCTTATCTAAGCCATTTTCGTCAATTCCAGCTAAATCTAACGCCTGAATTGCTATCTCTTTTTTAAAAACCCCATCATTTTTAACTTCTCCAAAATCTCTAACCCGTTTTAACAACTTGATTGCAATACGCGGAGTTCCACGAGATCGCTTTGCTATCTCATTTATTACATCTTTATTTGCATCAATCCCAAAAAGTTTACTTGCACGTAAAATTATTCTTTCAAGCTCTTCTTTTGTGTAATACTCTAACCTTAAAGTCATTCCAAACCTATCGCGCAATGGATTTGATAACATTCCAAGCCTTGTCGTTGCACCAATTAATGTAAATTTTGGTAAATCTAGTCTTATAGTTCTAGCACTTGGTCCTTTTCCAATTACTATATCAAGTGCAAAATCTTCCATTGCAGGGTATAACACTTCTTCTACTGATTTACTTAATCTATGAATTTCATCTACAAACAAGATATCATTTTCACCAAGATTAGATAAAATTGCTGCCAAATCCCCAACTTTTGTAATAGAAGCACCAGAGGTAACCCTAACTGTAACCCCCATCTCATTTCCCAAAGTATGAGCTAAAGTAGTTTTTCCAAGTCCAGGAGGACCATAAAATAAAACGTGGTCAATAGAGGAGACTCGTTGTTTTGCAGCGGAAACCAAAATAGATAAATTCTCAACTGCACCAACCTGTCCTAGTCCTTCTGAAATAAATTCAGATAATGTTTTAGGTCTTATTGGTCTTTCTAAATTCTCATCTTCTATATTTAACGACGCAACCCCTGTTTTTTCTAATTCCTCTATATCCATTAGATTTTCTTAAGCATTTTTAACGCATATTTAATTTGATCTTCTACACTCAGCGTTGTATCAATGTCTTTCAAAATTGGACTTAAATCTGATTGACTAAATCCTAAAGAAATTAAAGCAAGTGCAACCTCTTCGGTTTGTTTAGAAACAGACAAGTCTAACTCATCTACTTTACCAATTTTGTTTTGCAAGTCCACTACAACTTTCTGAGCACTTTTTTTACCTAAGCCACTAACACTTTGTAATGAAATAACATCGGCAGTTTGAATAGAATATATAGTTTTATCATAACCTAATGTAGAGATTATTGATAAAGCAGTTTTAGGACCAACCCCATTAACACTAATCAAATTTTCAAACAGTGTCATCTCTTTTTTTTCTAAAAACCCAAAAATTGTAAATTGATCTTCTCTAATATGACTATAGCAATATAAATTTAGATTTGAATTTAATTCTAAATCTAAAACTTTACTTATAGTAAAAACTTTATATCCAACTCCGCCAACCAAAACAGTAATATTATTTTTTGATTTTTCAAACAAAGTTCCTTGCAAAAAACTAATCATAGTTAATAGTATATCTTATTGAAAGAATAAGAATAAGAAAATAAAACTCTCAATATAAGTTTTTAAATTAACCCCTTATCAACAGCCAAACAATAACTTATCGCAAGACCATCAGCAGCGTCGTCTGGCTGGGGAATAGAGTCTAACTTAAATACATTTTTAACCATCTGTTGAACTTGTTTTTTATCTGCTTTTCCATAACCAGTTAAACTCATTTTAACCTGTAATGGAGTATATTCTTCAACTTTTAATCTATTTTTATATGCAACAAGTTTAACGACGCCAATTGCAGATCCCACCTTTATAACTGTTTTTGCATTACTATTATAAAAAACTTTTTCTACCGCAAATAAATTTGGTGAAAACTTCTTTATAACTTTATTAATCTCATCAAAAACAAAATTAAGTTTAAATTCGTCAGTTTCAGAAACCTTTGGTTCAATGCATCCAAACTCTAATACTTTCCCCTTTTTCTTTTTATACTCCACAACACCGTAACCACACCTTGCAAAACCAGGATCAATTCCAATTACAATCATATTATTTAAATAAAACGTTGGTAATCCAAGAAATAAGCCAAATTATAATAGAAGCAATTAGCGCTGTTTGAAAATCAGTACTAAACCCTTTAACAAAAGTACTAGCAAACCAGATTAATCCAGCATTTATAACAAATGAAAAAAGCCCTAAAGTTAATATACTAAGTGGTAACGTTAAGAAAAGTAATATTGGCTTGATTAAAACATTTAGTACTCCTAAAATTAAAGCCAAGACCAGAGCAATATAAAATGATTGAACCACAAAATTTGGAAGTATTGAAGAAACAATCATTAAACCTAATGCACTTGCAACCCATTTTAAAAGTATCTTCATATTGCTAGTATACTATTATGAACGAAAATTTTCAAACTCCCATGATGCAACAGTATTGGGAAATAAAAAATAAATACAAAAACACAATACTACTATTTAGGCTTGGAGATTTTTATGAAATGTTTATGGAAGATGCTTATACTGGTTCAAAAATACTGGGAATAACTTTAACAAGCAGAAGAAACAAAAAAGATGGTGATATCCCAATGGCAGGAATACCTTACCATGCAGTTGAAAATTATTTATATAAACTAGTTAATGCAAATTTAAAAGTTGCAATTTGCGAACAAGTAAGTGATCCAAAACAACCAGGAATAGTAAAAAGAGAAGTAGTAAGGGTAGTAACCCCTGGAACTATTTTAAGTGATAAGGGGCTTGATACAATTTCTAATAATTATATCTGTGCCTTAAAACTAGATTTAAATACTTATGCTTTTGTTGTTGTTGATTTATCAACATCAGAAGTTTACGTTCATGAAAACACAATCTCAAAAAATACTTTTGAAGAAATTAGAAATCTAATTTATAAGTTTAATCCACAAGAGATATTGGTAGATGAAAAAACATATAACTCTAGCATGCTACTTGGAAATTTAACTTCGAAGGTTAAGACTAATATTTTTACAAATTATAACTGGCCAAAACAATCTGGTTCAGAACAATTTTTAATAAACAAAGTAAAAGCAGAAAATTTAAAACCCTTTAACATTGAAAATAATTATACAACTCAAAATACGTTACATAGTCTAATTGAATATATAGAAAATCAGATAAAAAAAGAATTTCAATTTAAAAGAGGTATTAAAAAAATCACTACTAATGAAAGGGCAAACATAAATGCACTTACAATAAATAATCTTGAAATTTTTTCTCTTAATAATAATAGTTCCAAAAAGGTCTGCCTATTTAATACAATCAATAAAACTAATACGTCTATGGGTGCAAGATTATTAAAACGTGAACTAATAAACCCTTTAACAAGTATATCTGAAATCAATAAACGACTAGAAACAACCGAATATTTTTATAACCGATTTGCCGATCTTAAACAATTAAAACAAATACTTAAAAATATTTCTGACATAGAAAGAATTACCACAAGACTAATCTATGAAATGGCACTGCCAAAAGAATTAATTGCACTCAAAAACTCAATCAGAAATGTTCTTGCTATAAAAAATAAAATAATTAATGATTCTCCAACCAAGTTTTTGAAAAATGCGATAGATAAAATTGACAATGGATTACAAGAATTAATTAATCTTATAGAAAATTCAATATTAGATCAGCCTGCAACAACAATTAAAGAAGGAAAAATTATTAAATCTGGAATAAATATAAAGCTTGATGAATTAAAAAACTCAATTTCAGCAAGTTCAAAATATTTAAAAAATTTAGAAAACAATGAAAAAGAAAGAACAAATATTAGTTCTTTAAAAGTTAGGTTTAACAAGGTTTTCGGTTATTATATAGAGATTCCAAACTCACAAACCTCTAAAATTCCGCAAGAATATGAAAGAAAACAAACACTAGTTAATGCTGAAAGGTATATTACCCCTGAGTTAAAAGAACATGAAAGCACAGTTTTAAATGCTCAAGAACTTATAAATGAGCTAGAATACCAAATTTATATTGACCTAGTAAAAAAACTTGCAAATTATAGTGAAAAATTACTTTTAGCAGCAGAGGGAATATCAATTATTGATATGTTTTTAAGTTTTGGAGAACAAGCCGTTATAGCAAATTATGTAAAACCTGAACTAAATAATAACAACAAAATTGAATTAATTAAATCTCGCCACCCTAGTTTAGAAAGCATTTCATCTGTGGATTTTATTCCTAATAACGTATTTCTTTCTAGAAAAGATAAAAAACAAATTGCCATTATAACCGGACCAAATATGTCTGGGAAATCAACTTATATTAGACAAATTGCATTAAATGTACTAATGGCTCAGTGTGGAATGTTTGTTGCATGTACAAGTGCTAATATTTGCCCAGTAGATGGAATATATACCAGAATTGGAGCTTCGGATAATTTAAGCGAAGGACTTTCTACCTTTATGTTAGAGATGGTAGAAACTTCTTCCATATTAAACGATGCAACAGAAAATAGCCTAATAATATTTGATGAAGTCGGAAGGGGTACTAGTACTTATGACGGAATTAGCATTGCATACTCTATAATAGAGTATCTTGCAATAAAACTTGGTGCTTACACTCTTTTTGCTACACATTACCATGAGTTAACTAGTTTAAGTGAAAAATTTAAAAATGTATTTAACTTACAAGTAAAAGTACAAGAAACTAACAAAGATGTAATATTTATGCATGAGGTAATAGAGGGTAGCGCTTCGAAAAGCTATGGAATTCATGTTGCAGAAAAAGCTGGGATTCCGGATGAGATAGTAATAAATGCGTACAAAGTACTTACTAATTTAGAATCAAAACAAACCGCACAAACAAGTACTCAAATTGCATTTAATTTAGAAAATAAACAAAAACCATCTAAAGTGGAAAAAGCACTTAAAAAAATAAAGATTGAAAATATAACACCAATAGAAAGTCTAAATATACTAAATAACTTGTTAGAAACATTAAATGAATAAAATACATATACTAAAAGAAAATTTAATAGACAAAATTGCAGCAGGCGAAGTTGTAGAAAGACCAGCATCTGTAATTAAAGAACTAGTTGATAACAGTATTGACGCAAAAGCGACAAATATAATAATCGAGATTATTGCAGGAGGAAAAGAATTAATTAAAATTTCAGATAATGGTGAAGGAATGAGTAAACAGGATTTAACAACCTGTATAACCAGACATGCAACAAGTAAAATTAACACAGAACAAGACTTATATACCGTTAGTTCAATGGGATTTAGAGGAGAGGCACTTGCTTCTATTTCTGCCATATCAACACTTTCGATAATTTCAAAAGAACAAAATGCAGGGAAGGGATATAAATTATCTATTAATAACGAGAAAGTAGATATTAAACAAACAGCCTCAAAACAGGGAACACAGGTAATAATTGAAAATATATTTAATAAAATACCTGCAAGACTAAAATTTTTAAAATCCGATGCTACTGAACAAAGACATTGTATCGATACATTAACACAATTAGTACTTGCTAACCCTCACATTGCTTTTACACTTATAGTTAATGGGAACAATAAATTTACACTACCACAAAACCAGCAAATAATAGATAGAATAAAAATTCTATTTGGAGAAAACACATCTTCAAACTTAATTAATATATTTTGTGATCATCCACATATAAAAATAAAAGGGTTTGTGGGAAAACCACAACTTTCTGGTAAAAATACACAGCAATTTATAAGTGTAAATCAAAGACCAATCACAGATAAAATTGTTGCATCTGCAATAAAACAAGCATATTCAAATTTAATAATGCCAAGTTTAAAGCCCACCTACTTTATCTATATACAAACCCCAGTAGATTTTGTAGATGTAAATACACACCCACAAAAAAAAGAGCTAAAATTTCTAAACCCTAACCTTGTCTATACTCTTACTAAAGATGCAGTTAGCAAAGCACTAGAAAAAACTGATTTAACAGTAGGGGGAGTTAGCAATTTATATAAATCACAATTTTTAGAAAATTTAGAAGAAAATAACAAAAAAATCACAGAAAATAAAGATAACTACACTAAATTAAAAACTAATTCTTTTGAAAATTTTCATATAGCCGATAAACCTACATTCCAAACAAATTCTTTAGATAAATCTGAATTTTATAAAACTATACTTTCTCAAAAGGACACAGAATATTTTGTAATTAATAACCTATATATTGTTGTTAAAACAGAACAAGGAATTGAGATTTTAGATCAACACGCCACCCATGAAAGAATATTATACAACCTACTAAAACAATCATTAAAAAATAAACAAGTTCAAAAACAAAAATTACTTCTTTCAGAAAAATTACAATTACCACCCAGTTTAATAGCCTTGTTTGAGGAAAATATAAAAATATTAGAAGGTATAGGATACGAATTTGAAAAAATAAACAACGAGTATAAAATTACAGCAAAACCAACATATATAAATAACGACCCCAACACTTACATTACCGAAGTAATAGCAGGACTAAACAATACTTCTGATTTTAACGTAATAGATGACAAAACAGATAGAAAAATTGCAACAATGGCTTGCAAAGGGGCAGTAAAAGCAGGCGATAAATTATCAACTTCTGAAATTATTAACCTAATTAATACTCTTAGTACATTTGATGATAAATATACATGCCCACATGGAAGACCCGTTAAAGTAAGATTAACGTTTAACGACATGGACAAAATGTTCAAAAGGAAAATATAAAAAAAATCTAATTATTAAGTTAAAATTAATATCTATTCAATTTATTTTCAGTTAATTTTAGATATATTTCAATGTATCGATACATTGATACAAAATAGGTAGGGGAGGGGAGTGATAAAAAAATAAGTGTTTAGATAAAACCACACAGAAAATTGATATAACACGCACTTAAAAGCTTATTTATTACGATTTTTTTAAAATAACTACTTATAAATCTACTCCTTTTCAGTTTACATTTTCTCTCCCCTACTTTACACTTTTTGAGTTGTATAAATTTAAAGATATATCTATTTATGGTTGAAAAAGAAACTAAACAATTAATTTTAAAAAGGCTTCAAATTATACAAGATTTAAAAAAAGAGCTTAAACTTAAACAAGAAATAGTCAAAGATGTGTTAGAAAATGATGTTGATTACCAAGCTTTAGTTAAAGAAAATGATAAAACAAAAAAAGCTAAAGACTCTAGAAAAAAAGAGCTTTTACAACTTTCTAAAATTGCTGAGATTAATTTAGGAATTATGGAAACAAGAAAAGAACTTAGTGAAAATAAAGAGGTGCTATCAGAAGAATTAATGGTACTTTATGCAACTGAGGGTATAACTGAAATAACAGACTTAAATGGAAATACAAGACAATTTAAGGTAAGTGTAAAACTTAGTTAGTTTTTGAATAATCTTTATATTGTTCTAGCACTTGTAAAACATAAGGGTGGATTTTTTTGCCTAAAGTTTCTGCATTTTCTATATACCAAGTTAAATAATCTTTAATTGCAGTATTAACACTAATAGCTAGCCCTTTAGTTACAACCTCAACGTGGGTAGTATTTGAAAATTTGGGAACAAGCTTATCTGCTATAAAAATCATTTTTTCATGATCAGAATGTTCAATGTTAGGATAAAGCGTTTCATGATAAGAAACAGCACGTAAAACTTTTTCAGAACCAACCGCAAACATCTGGTTACACATAATCTCAGAAATTCTCCCGTGTAAATAATATTTATTCTTTTTTTCAAATTCTGGTATTTTCATCTTAAATTCTATCTCATATTCATATCTATCTAAAATTTTGTCATATACGGTTTCATCAAAACAAAGTCCTAAATCTGTCATCCATATCATAAAATGAGCTAAAACAGGAGGAATATCAAAAGCCTGTGCAATAGGATCGACTTTTTCGGTTATTAACTGTAATCTTTCTGCTATATCAAACTGTTCCGATTGTTGAAAAAGGGATTGCAACTGGATAATAGGATCACCAAGATAAAGATTTTCTATAGCATCTATATATTTTTTATCTTTAAATTTCATTTATCTATGTTGGTCTTTGTAAATTTCATACACTTCAAAGCTTGAAGTCGAATTTTCTATATTTTTATCCCTTATCTTAATTAACCTTGGAAATCTTAAGGCTAAACCTTTTTCATTGTCTAAAAATTTTCTACTTGCTTTATGCATTGGACTTAAAGTAATTTCGTCAGCTTTAATCTCAACTATAAGTTCCGCACTTGCCCAAACATCTGGATATAAACTTTTATCTACAATGAAATTATCAGGACGTTTTTCAACTTTAATCTTATCAATCTTATCTTTTAATTGCACCCACTCTCTCTCTGTTAATCCAGTTCCAACTTTACTTAAAGATTCCACCTCACCACTTTCAGTATTTAATACACCAACTAAAAATCCACCTATGCCTAATTTTTGTCTTGCACCTTTTCCCAAATAATACCCCATAACAACACAATCAAGTGTATCTTCAACCGAGCTCTCATTTACTTTTTTTAATTTGATCCAGTTAAAATTGCGTTTTCCTGGTGTATAAATTGCATCTTCTTTTTTACTAATTATACCCTCTAACCCCTCATCAACATATTTTTGCCAATGTTCTTGTAACTTGTCTTCAGTTTTAACTAAGTTAATCTCAATTAAATTAATGGCTCCGTTTGTTGTTAATAATTTCTCCAACTGATTTCTTCTTATATTAAAAGGTGCTTTTATAAGTGATTTTCCATTGAGATATAATAAATCAAAAGCATATGCCTTTAAAGGAATAGAATCAGAGGTACCTTTAACTCCATGTTTCCTTCGCCTTTTTATTGTTTCTTGAAATGATAATAACTCTTTAGTATTAGGATTAAAACCAATTACCTCACAATCTAAAATTGCACTTTCGCAATTTAAATCAAGTGCTCCCTGTGCTATTTCTGGTAACATCTTTGTAATATCATCCATACTACGCGAAAATATCTTAACAAAGTATTTACTTTTTCTTTCTTCAAAAAACGTTTCTTGTGCTTTCTCTCCAACTTCTATAGTTTTTAACTTATCTAAGTGAATTTGTGCTCTAATTCCATCAAACTTAGGTTCTACAAAATGTTGTCCTAGTTTTTCAAATAAATCATCGATTGAAGGGATTCGCTCTGGTAAAGCAGACCTTATTGGTATACCAACGGTAACATCAATTTTTTCAATATCTTTAATTGATTTTGTCTTAACTAAAAAAATTAAATTACCAATATCAGCCGAAACATTAAATGCATCTTCTAAAGTTCCTCTTAAACTTTTATCACCGATTAACATATAACTTAAGCTATCAATAATTGTCATCTCAGAAAAACCTAAACGTAATTTATTCTCTACAATTCGGACTACATATTTAGCTGATAACTTATCTAACTGTTTTAACAATTTAGATAAAGCAATAATTTTTCTATCTACTGATCCATACCCACTATCTTTTGCAATTTTGGTTAATGTATCAAACACACTTATTATATCTAGCTTACTTGTTTCTTTAGTAGAAAAAGACATTATTATCCCTCCAATATCTCCTACTTGTTCATATTTTATGAGTACATCTTTTTCAGAAATGTTATATGCCAAAGAGATAGATTTAACTATTGTTTTTGTTGCCATGTTAAACTCAAGACTTTTGTAAGTTGGAACAAGTCTACCCAACAACAAATAGCTACAAACTTTCGCCTCAGTTGGCTTTAATTGCAAAAATAATTCTGATAAAATTTTGGTAATCTCATTTCGAGAGTTAGTGTTTTCAATATGTTTTAAAATTTTACTTAAGACTTTAAATTTCATAGTGTATACTACATTTTATGGATAATAATAACCAGTTGCAAATAAATACATCAAAGTTTCAAACTAAACAACAAGTTATTGATCAACTTAAACTATACATTAGTAATCATGATTTTGAAATTGCAGAACAAGATATTAAAAAGCCATGGGGAGCATACTTTAAATTATTTAAATCTAATACGGAAAGTTTTATTCAAAAATATTTTAACTTTGACCAAAAAAAACTACAAAATCTAATGCAATATAACCTTGATCCTAAATTTTTATTAGTAGCACCAGCCAAAAAATTATCATGGCAATATCATTTCAATCGATCAGAAATTTGGACAGTACTAGCTGGTCCAGTTCAGGTTATTACAAGTGATGATGATATAGAAAAAAATAAGACAGTTTTACAAACAGGAGAAAATATTGAGATACAAACAGAAAAAAGACATAGACTAATAGGACTTGATAGTTGGGCTGTAGTGGCAGAAATCTGGGTTCATACCAACAAAAGCACCCCTAGTGATGAAAATGATATAATAAGGGTACAAGATGACTTTGGGAGAGGTTAAATTACCTTAAAACCCTAAACGTCATTCCCAACTTGACTAGGAATCCATCTTATATTTACTCTGGATCTCCACTTTCTCGAGGATGATGGAAAAAATGAAAATATTGTAATAAGCAAGCTCTCACAGATTGACGTCCTACTTTGAATAGCAATCTTTTTGTCAATCGAGAGCGCAGGCAGTAAGTGACAACAAATAAATGAATCTAAAGTTTTCCTTAACTGCCGGTTGCGAATTACAATATTTTCATTGTCACCCCGCCACTCTGATATACTTGTTCAATGACAATAGAAACTCTTCATGGAAAACTTAGCACTCCCCTATTTATGCCAGATGCTACTTATGGTGCTGTTAAAAGTTTAGATTTTACCGATTTAGATAATATTAAAATTAATGTGATTGTTACAAACACCTTACATTTATATTTAAACCCAACAGATACATATATAAAAAAATTAGGTGGACTTAGTAAATTTTTGGGTTGGCAGAAACCCATACTAACCGATAGCGGAGGCTTTCAGGTTTATTCGTTAATTAACCGTATTGGTAAAAGTTTAGGAAACAGCATTGATGAAAACGGTGCTCATTTTATTAACCCTCAAAATGGCACAAAACATTATCTTACTCCAGAAAAATCAATTGAGATTCAATGTAACTTAGGTTCTGATATATTAACTGTTTTAGATGACCCACTTGATTTTACGGCAGATTATAACAGAGTAGAAAAATCAGTTAAACGAACAACAAACTGGGCATTAAAGTGCAAAAATAAATTTTTAGAACTTAACAATTTAACAAAACAAGAATTTGAAAATACCAATGGATCAACTCGCCCCCTATTATTTGCTGTTATACAAGGTGGAAAATTTGAAGATTTAAGAACACGTTGTGCTAAAGAGCTTATTGATATTGGATTTGATGGATATAACTTTGGAGGGCTACATTACGTTGAAAAAGGAAATGTTATGAAAAATATTTTAAAACTTACTGCAAATTTAATTCCAGATAATAAACCCAAATATGCAATGGGAGTTGGAACACCAGATGATATAAAGCTAGCACTAAATTACGGATGGAATATGTTTGACACAGTTTTACCAACTAGAATGGCAAGACACAGCACTTTGTATACAACAAAAGGCGAAATTAAACTTACTAATAAACAATACGAGTTTGATATAAAACCGATTGATGAAGATTGTAATTGCTTAACATGTCAAAACTACTCAAAAGCTTATATAAGGCATTTACTTAAAATAAAAGAACAAACTGGGTATCGACTTGCAAGTATTCATAATTTGTATTTTTTTAATCAATTATTTCAAACTAATTAACTCTATTTTATCAATATTTCCTAAATTATCTTTATCAGTTGTTGTAATTATAGTTTGTTGATTTTTTGCATAATCTAAAACTTTTTTTCTTCTAATCCTATCTAATTCTGAAAATACATCATCAAGTAATAAAACTGGTCTTGTGTTAATTGCTTTAGCAATATACTCTAGCTCTGAAAGTTTAAATATTAAAGCTCCTATTCGCTGTTGTCCACGAGAACCAAAATCAGCTAACGATTCGTATCTTTCATCACCATTAAGTCTTATCTTAAAATCATAATCATCTCTATGGGGTCCACTTGCAATATACCCAGAATTTAAAATGTAGTTATAATTTCTTTCTATTTTCTCTTTATCTATTTTATTTGGAGTGTAATCTATTTTCATCTCCCATCCATCTGAAAGTTGATGAGAGGTTTTAGCAATAAAACTATCTATATCTTCAAAAAACCGAACTCTTTTTTCCATAATTTTATTTCCAGATAAAACTAATGATTCAACCCAAACATCTAAATCATTTTTACTTGCTCTATTTTCTGAAATTAATTGTAAAAGCGCATTACACTGTTTTAATGATCTGTTGTATATTCCTAAATCTTTTTTATACTCTTTATCATATTGAAAAAATATTGTATCTAAATAATCTCTTCGTCTACTAGGAGAACCCAAAATTAACCTTATATCCTCTGGTGAAAACAAAACACATGGTAATATCCCCGTAAAATTTCGCAAACTTTTTGTAACCCCATTAATCTTAAATGCTTTTGCACTTTTAGTATTTACTGCACTTTGAATTACAAAATAAAGATCTTTTTCATCACCTTTATTGTTAAATTTTAACTGAGCACTACCAAACTTGTAACCCTTTTTTATAACATCACTATCTACTCTAGAACGAGGTGATTTTCCACGAGATAAAATATATATTGCCTCTAAAACACTTGTTTTACCTGCAGTATTAGGACCAACTATACCAATAATTGGCGAGTTAAAACTAAACTTTTGTCCTTTAAATACTCTAAACTGTTTTAAAATAAGTTTTTCAAGAAACATAATAGTATTATACCTATATTAAATAAGGTTTGATAAAATATAGCATGTTATTTAACAAGCGGTTGATAATTTCAGTACGTAAACTATCTATGCCAATAAAAGTTAATTTGAAATTAAAGTACCAATAAATGGTTGCCCACTAAACATTTTTTCAAGATTTTCTATATTTCTACCATTTGCAATAAAAAGTTTAAGATTATTTTTTTGACTAAGCTTTGTAGCAATTGGATCAAAAGGAGAACTTAAATTTGGTGTCCAATTATCACCTACCATCTGTTGTAATTTATGCCATGTTAAATTCTCTAATGGTCTAGCAAATTCATTATTTTCTACATTTGGATCTTTATCATAAACTAGATCAACGTTAGAAAGATTAATTATATCTGTCAATCCGTTACCTATAGCTAAGCTTGCAGCAACAAAATCTGTTGACCAACCTGGCTTAGATCCACCAGCAACAACAACAGGTTCATCAACCTTAAATTTTTCCTCATGATGAGTAATTATTATAGGAAAAGCAATAGGTTTAAAAATTGTTCTGAGCAAATGTGCATTTAGTCTTGTACTATGAATCCCAAGCCAGTCTAAATCTTCATTTGATACATTTACCACATGCTTTGCAGCATTAATATATCGTTTCCCAGTTGCTCCTCCTCCACATATAATTAAAAATTTCACACCAAGAACCACCTGTTTTTCTATAAAGTCTTTAAATTTTGCTAAAAAATTGAAATCAATTTCATTAGGAACAATTATAGAACCACCTAGTGATATAACTACTCTACCATTATGTCCTAAAGCCTGAGTTTGAATCATAATTTACTCGAATAAATGTAACACGTATATTTAATGTGTCAAAGAGTTTACTAAGTTTATAAATTTGTTTTTAAAAATCTGTTTTGTATACTTATCTTTTACAACATCATACACAATTCCTCTCTCAAATTTCATCCTATTAAAAAGTTTTACTGCCTCCAATAAACTTTCAATATTATTATTTTCATAAAAAATTCCATTTTTACCCTGCTTAATTGTCTCAATAAAGCCACCTGATTTTAGTGCTATAACAGGTGTGCCAACACTACTTGCCTCAATTGTTGTAATTCCAAAATCTTCTTCAACAGCAGATAATATTAAAGCCTTTGCTCCAATGTATAATTTCCTAAGTTGAACGTTATCAATTGATTCTAAAAATTCTATATTTTTATTAGCCATCATTTTTAACCCCACTTTTTCACTCCCATTGCCAACAATTTTCAATTTTACTCCTAATAAATTAAAAACCTCAACTACTTTATCAACGTTTTTATAAGGTTCTAAACGTGACACAACTAAAAAATAATCTTCTCTCTCGGCAAACTTATCAAAAGTAAATAAATTTACTGGTGGATAAATTACTATTGAATCTTTACCCCAATTTTTTTTGATTCTATTTTGAGTATTAATAGAATTTGCAACTATAATATCTGGATTACTCGAAGTGTTTTGATCCCAAACTAATAAATCTTGTTTAATCTTTTTCATTATTGGCCTTAAAAAAATGCTTTCTCTTTTTTTTTCTGATTCAGAAGGAAGATTATATAAAAACCTAGCAGGAGTATGACAATAATAAATGTGTTTTTGATTCATCTTTGTTTTTACACCTTTACTCCATATTGTTCCATCAGAAATAATTAGATCAAATTCTGTTAAATCTAAATTTTCAAACCATTTCCTTGTAAATGGTACCAATAGTTTTGAAACAAACTTATTAAATGGAATTTTAGAGAAATAAGATGAAACAATTTGTTTACTCTCAAATCTTTCTGTAGCATCTTCAGGAAAATGCCTTAAATCTTTAATAAATGAGTAAATTATGGCATCAGGGTAAATTTCAGTTAAAGCAAGTAAAACCTGCTCTGCACCACCAAATGTATGTAAATAATCATGAACTAAAGCTACTTTCATTATATTAAACTAAGTTGAGAGTCTTTTTTGTCAACCTTTAAAATCTTACTATTAAAATATCTGTTAATTAAACTTTTAAATTTATATTTATTCAATTTTTCAATAAACTCTTGGGTATATTTATTTTCCCAATTTAAATCTGACTCATTTACATCAAACTGAATATGAGTATCTATTGTAGCAAGTTCATGACTTAAAAACGCATCTTTTTTGCATTTTATAAGTTTATCTCTTAACGATTCAGGAGCAATATTATCAATATTATTATACAAATTATCTAACGTTTTATATTCCTTAATCAATTTTTTAGCAGTTTTATCACCCACTCCATATACCCCAGGTATATTATCAGAAGGATCTCCTCTTAACGACTTATAATCAATTAAATTGATTGGTAAAAACCCATACTCATCAACAAATTCTGTTTTAGTCCAGCAGATTGCTGTATTACCTTTTTTTGGTGGCTGGCAAACAAAAATATGTTCATCAATAAGTTGAAACATATCCTTATCATTGGTATGAATATATGAATCTGCAGACAATTTATCAAAAGCCTGTTTTGCAAAACTACCAATAATATCATCTGCTTCAAAACCTGACTGTACTACAATTGGAATATTTAACAGCTGTAACAAGTCTTTTACCTCATTTTCTTGCCTTAAAAATGATTCTCTAAGCTCTGGATCCATTTTAGGTCTTGTTGCCTTATAACCATCAAATTTTTCTGTTCTTTTTAAATCTTTTCTAGCTAAATCAAAAGCGACAACAATATACTGTGGATTTAAGGTGTTAATTGCAGATAAAAGCAAGCTACAAAAACCATAAACAGCATTAACAGCTTTACCATCAAAAGTTAGTGTATCTGGAAATGCATAAAATGATCTGTGTAAATGATCATGTCCATCAATTAAAAGAAACTTATTTAGCATCTTGATTTTTTCTTTTCTTAGAAATTTGGGCCTTTTTAGATGTTTTTTTCTCTCCATATTTACTTTCCCAATCAACTTCACTTGACTCACCTGCCTGTTTAACAAGTTCTATAAACCTCTCATCACCAATTGTTTCTTCTTCAATTAAAACTTTAGCTATAAGATCTAGTGTTTTCTTCTTATTTTTTAAAGTTTTATAAGCAACTTTATATTGATCATCAATTATCTCTTTTACTTTTTTATCTACCTCATAAGCCATATTTTCACTGATGTATTTATCAAAAGGATTTCTATCAGGGTTATTACTTGGCCCAAGATTTATTATCCCAACATTTGTCATTCCAAATTCTACAACCATATTTCTTGCAACCATAGTTGCATTTTGTATGTCAGAATGTGCACCAACTGTAGAATCTTTAAACTGTAACATTTCTGCAGATCTTCCTCCTAACATCATTGAGATTCTCTCTAATAATCTTGTCTTTGACTCATTTATAGATTCTGAAGGATTAATTAAAGTATGTCCTAATGTTTGACCTCGAGATATAATAGATATTCGATGTACAGGGTCCGAATGTGGCATAAATATTCCAACAATAGCGTGTCCTGCTTCGTGATATGCGACTATCTCTTTTTCTTTATCTGACATAGGTTTTTTTCTCTCTGGTCCTATCTGAACTTTTGTTATAGATTCTTCTACAATTTCTGAAGTTATTTTGGAAAGGCCTTCTCTTGCCGCTGCTATTGCCGCTTCATTTAACATATTTTCAATATCTGCTCCAGAAAATCCAACCGTACCCTTAGCAAACTTTCTCGCATCTACCCCTTTTGCAAATGGTTTTCCACGCATATGAATTGCAATTATTTCTTCTCTTTCATCAACATCTGGCATTCTAAGTGTTATCCTTCTATCAAATCTGCCAGGTCTTAAAAGAGCCGTATCTAATAATTCTGGTCTATTTGTTGCTCCAATTACAATAACACTGGTTCTTTGATCAAATCCATCCATTTCAACCAAAATTTGATTAAGAGTCTGTTCTTTTTCATCATGACCACCCATAAAACCACTTCCTCTTTTTCTACCTATTGATTCTATCTCATCAATAAATATTAATGCAGGCTGTGTTGCTTTAGCAGTATTAAATAAATCCCTTACTCTACTTGCCCCAACACCAACTAGCATTTCCACAAACTCTGAACCAGCCATAGAATAAAAAGGAACATTAGCTTCATTAGCAACAGCCCTTGCAAGCAAAGTCTTACCAACTCCAGGTTGCCCTACTAACAAAACACCCTTAGGAATCCTAGCTCCCAGTTTTCTATATTTCTCTGGATTTTTTAAAAAATCTACAACTTCTGTAAGTTCTTTTTTAGCATCATCTGCACCTGCTACATCAGCAAACCCAACTTGTTTGTCTTTATCATTCTTGATAAACATTTTAGCCTTAGATTTACCCATGTTAAACATTTCACCAGCACCACTTCCTACTCGTCTAAACAAATAAAAAATAAACAAAATTGGAATAACAATACTAGCTAAAGTCAAAATAATATCAAAGTAGTTAACTTCTTCTTTTGGGTCTATTACTAAATTTTGAATTTTTTCATCTGAAACTTGTAACGCTGATAACACCTCATAAACGTTAGTATTATCTGGTAACCGTGAATTTAAAGATCTATCATCTTTAGTCAAGATATTTATTTTAGAACCTACTAACTCAACTTTTTTTACTTGGTCAGACCTAACTAAATTTGCAAATTCATTAATAGAGGTTGGTTCTGGATTTGAAAACTCTTCGAGTGGTCTAAAAGATAAGTAGACCAAACCAATAACCACAACACCAACAATAATATTTGCAATATTAGTCTTAAGTGTGTCCTTTTTTTTATCTTCCCTTTTTAATTTTGGTAACCTTAATTTATTCATAGACATTTCATTATACTATACCATAAAGACTTAATGAGCTACTGCGAGTTTAGTCACCTGCAATGCCCCGCGGGTATACCATAAAGACTTAGGCGTGCTACTGCGAGTTTAGTCGTCTGCCTTCGCAGATAAACCGGCCTTCGCAGGTAAACTTGCAACATTTTAGTGTGTATATTACAAGATATGTTTGATATTTAACAGTTTTTTGATAAACTAAACAAGTTAAATTATTATCGCGGGCGGGAGGTATAGTATCTCGGAGGGCTCATAATCCTCTTAAACTTGGGGCAGTACCAAGGCCCGCAACCAAAAGACTTGGCGAACTATTGTGAGCCTAGTCGCCTGCGGTACTGTACTCAGTGCAACCAAAAGACTTGGCAATATGACTTAGACCTTATCCTAACTATTTGTTATAATTTCAATCATAATTGAAAATCGTGGCGGGGTAGGTTCAATGTAGACTTAGCGAGCTACTGCGAGTTTAGTCGAATTATCCTTCTAAGCTTTAGCTAAGAAGGGCAACCGGAACAATTCGGTTTGTTTAATAACTTAATACACATGGCGGGGTAGCTCAACCGGTTAGAGCACAGCACTCATAACGCTGAGGTTGAGAGTTCAAGTCTCTCCCCCGCTGCCATATGCCCTATAGTTAATACCTGAATGGGTTATTTTTTAAAAACAAGTCTTTCCATTGTTTAAATGGAGCTTTGTTTTTATCATCTATTTCTTCAACAGAATTTTTCTTTACATTATCTTTGTTTCCAGGAATAATAAGAACTTCTTGGTTTTTTTTTGCCAACCCTAACTTACTTACAGCTTGGTATTCAATAAAATCTCTTGTTTTTTTTTCTGCAATATCTTGTTTTACATGCATATTATTCTCTTTTAACTGCTTCACACTTGAGGCTAAATCATCAATTGTCTGTGCTTTCATCTGTACATCTGAATAAGTTCTATACAAGCTATACACCGCAAGAACAGTGAGAATAAGAAAAAATGATATGCTAAATCTATTCATAACTACTAAAATATACATTTATAGTAATAAATTTACAAATCAGTTATTAAAAACCAGTGTTTAAACTTGCCAGAGCAGTAAAATAGTGCTAACCTATAGTGTTAGTTGTTGACTTTAATAATAGATTTTTGTTAATTTAATAAGAGTGAAGTTACCAAAACCTTTTATAACTTCAAAAAAATATGATTTCCTTAAATGATGCCCATAAAAAATTTATAAGTGATCTTAAGAAAAAAGGTAGAGCTGAGGCTACTACAGTTGCATATTCAAAAGATATTACCCAACTTATTCAGTTTCTTAAGTCTAATAAAATAGATAATGTTAATGATGTTAAACTGGAACATTTAAATAAGTTTATGCTCTATCTATCAGAAGAGGGGTTAACAAACAAAACTATATCAAGAAAAACTAATTCAACAAGAACATTTTTTAAATTTTTACGATCTGCAAATTATATAGATATTAATCCAGCGCAAAACCTAAAACACCCAGAAGTTAAACCACATGACCCAAGAATACTTTCAAAATTAGAATACAGAGCGCTTAGAGACGCCGTTCGTAAAGATATTAGAACAGCAGCAATTGTAGAGCTTTTGCTTCAAACTGGTATTAGAATTGGAGAACTTGCACGACTTAATTTATCTGACGTTAAATTAAATAATGGAAACGGAGAAATATATATTTCTGAATTTGGTAGCCATGAAGCAAGAGTTGTTCCATTAAACGACGCTGCAGAAGAAGCAATTGTAGAATATTTAAAAATTCGTCCAGCAAATGTTAAATCTGATAATCTCTTTATCACAAAAACAGGTAGACCTTTACTCGTAAGAAACATCAGAGCAACTTTAAATAGATATTTTGAAAAAGCTGAACTTAGCAATGTTAAGGTTAATGACCTTAGACATACTTTTATTGCTCATCATTTAACACAAGGAACAAGCTTATTAACAATTTCAAAAATTGCCGGTCATAAAAGAATCTCAACTACAGAAAAATATCTAAATTATATAAAAAATCCAAGTAAAGAAAATGTTGAACTTGAAGAACTTTAACTTTTTAGCTTTTATTTGCCCAATATTTATTAGCCTCATACAAAGTTTCAAATGTTCCAGCATCATGCCAAAAGCCTTTTAAAATTGACCATTGCATAGTACCCTCTTTTATATAGGTGTTTTGTAAATCAGGAACCTCTAATTCTCCCCGTGAAGATGGTTTTAGTGTCTTGATCCTTTTATAACAAGAATTATCAAAAATGTAAAGACCAGTATTAGCCAAATTTGATTTAGGATTTGCAGGTTTTTCTTCAATCTCAATTAAATTATTTTCTTTGTCAAAAACAGCTACTCCAAATCGTCTGGGATCTGCTATTTCTTTAAAAAAACACACTGAGCCTGATTTAAATTTATTTATCGAATCAGATATATCTGCATCCGTTGTATTATCACCTAAAATAACAGTAATATCGTCTCCTGCTACCGCTTTTTCTGTAAGTCCAATTGCAGCTGAAATGCCTCCTTCACCTTCTTGGTAAACAAACTGCATGCTATTTAATCCAAAATCCTCTCCATTTTTCAAGACCCTGATAAAATCACCTGCAAAAGGACCTCCGACAACTAATATAATGTCTTTTATACCAGCATTTACCAAAGTCTGTATAGGATAATAAACCATAGGTTTATCATAAACTGGTAATAGATGCTTATTGGTTGCATAAGTTAATGGATATAACCTTGTTCCAAGTCCTCCTGCTAGTATTACACCTTTCATCTTGATTTTTCCAGTGCAGAATTAAGATCTGCTAAGGTTGCTGGTCCTGCATATTTTTTACCGTTAATGAAAATCGTAGGTGTAGAGTTAAGCCCCAATTTTAATGCTAATGTAAGATCTTCTCTAACTACATCTCTAACTTCTTTTGACAAATAATCATTGCCAAATTTTTCACTATCCATACCTAACTCTTTAGAATAATCTAAAAATATATCTTCAACTTTATCAAGTTCTGCCCATTCATTTTGTTTAGCATAAAGTAAATCATGCATTTCCCAAAACTTACCCTGTTTAGAGGCAGCTTGTGCTGCATAAGCTGCATTCATCGCATTTTTGTGAATAGATGCTAAAGGGAAATATTTCATTGTAAATTTTACCGTATCCTTGTTTTTATCAACAAATTGTTTCAAAACTGGTGCAAAAGAAGCACAAGATGGACATTGAAAATCTGCAAATTCAATTACGATGTCTTTACCATCTGGATTGCCTTTCACATTTGATCCTGATATGTTATCAAGTTGAGTTAAAAGGTCTGATTTTGTAGACTCTTTTTGTCCAACAAACATTACTCCTACAATAAACAATATTACTGTTACTAATATTATTCCTCCAAGTATTTTAGTTTCATTATTCATATTTTTAATCCTTAATCAATAATTTTTATACTCTGTAATATTTTCATACATACTAATAAAAAACAAGCCAGTCGAAGCAACCGCAGAAAGCACACAATACATACATATTGCATAAATAACATAAAGTTCAAGATATGTTAAATATATAGAAAACAGAAACCCTAAAGTAGTTATGTATAAAATAAATTTTGAAATCAACTCTTGGTATTTTTTATCTACTCTTATAAAAACAAAAAATATTAATGTTAAGTAAAACAATACCCCAAATATAGCTACAGGTATACCAAATATTCTTGAATAAGAGCTTTGTTCAACAGTTTGGCAACCAGATAATAAACTGCACTTAACAGGTATTCCAGAAAGTGTTGAATAGGACAAATATATAGAAACAATTAATCCAATAATTGAAAATATTAATAATAACCTATTTGTTACGTTTGTCATCTAAGTAATTTTGTAATAATACAGCTGCTGCTAAATCATCAATTTGTTTATTTTGTTTATAACCTAACTCACTTGCAAAAACCTTTGCATCTTTACTTGAAAAATCTTCGTTATAATATTCAACTTTTGTGTCAACAAATTGAGCTAAAGCGTTTCCAAATTTGGTAGCTTTTTTAGATATACTAGAATCACCCTTTCCCTTGGCAATTCCAACCACAATAATATCCACATCATAAAGCTCTACCATCTCTTTTATTTTCTCAAATGTAGATTTATCATTTTTAATAACTTTTAAAGGATATGTAATATCGTCATTTGCATAAGCTATTCCTATATTTTGCTCACCAAAGTCAATGCCAAGAAAAAACATACTATTAGTATAACATTTATTTATACTCAGTATTTATGTTGATCCTATTTTTTTGTCTTGGCATTCTTGTTAATACAGGAGGAAGTTTTGGTGTTATTCTAATAGAATATTCTGATACATCTTTAATAGATTTTAGTATTTCTTGAGCCTGATTAGTGGTTTTTCCAACTAATTCTGCTTTTAATTTATCAACTTTTACAATTTCCCCAATAGTAGCCTTATATTGAATTACAATCTGAGGAGTAGCTTCTGAATCAATTACGTCGAAGGAAAACTCACCTTTGTCATTTAATACTTTATAACCTTCAGGAACATTAGGTGTTATATCTTGTTCAAGCTTTTTTATAGTTTCTTCATCAATTACTAACCCTTCTGCCTTCTCATTTAATTCTAAAGAAAAACTAGAAACCTTAGCACCTACATTGTCACTAAATGTTTTACCAAGTACTGTTATTTTAACCGAATTTTGTGCTAAATTTTTTTCCTCTGTTTTTTTAGCTAAATCTTCTTTTATCTGTTTATCTAATTTTAATTTAATATCCTCATATAATTTATCTTGATCTGACTGAGTTACAACTGTTACTATTTTGCTTAATCCTCCCGTAATGTCGTTTTCATTTTTTGCAACAAAATCTGCACTATCAAGACCACCAACACTAAATAACTCTCCTGCATTTAAGTTGTAATCCTCACCTATATCACTAGCTACTATACCAACATCTGCTTTACCCATTACATCTACAGTGGAACCAACAATTGTTATTTCTTCTTTTGTGGTAAACTGAATTTTTTGTAATGTATCTTCTGAAATCAGCTCTATTAAAGTGCCTTGTGGAAAAGTCTTATCCTCTTTTGTTTTATTACTTATCGTAACAACTCCTTCTGCACTTTCTCCAACTGTTTTTGTTCCAGTTGCTGTTGCTGTTTGAGTTAATAGTTTTTGTGTAGATATTACTTTTGCAGGAAAAACCCCTGCCTTTACATCTGGCTCTTTTACATCTGCAGATACTTTTAAAGTAAAAGCCTGATCCAAACTATCAGATTTTAGTGTTAATGTAATATTTGCTGTTGGCAAAAACCACCATACAATAAACAACCCTATTGGTATAAGGAGTAATAAACTTATCGTAATTATTCTATACCTTAATTGAGATTTTTTTGGACTTTTGTTGCCTGAAAAAATATCTAATAATTTTAATTTTTTATGAGGTAATGTTTCTTTAATAACTTCGTTATCATGTTCTAATATATCACCTTGAACAAATCCTGAATTTGTTTTTGTCTCAGTTTGATTAGGTAAATCTAAATTAACTTCAGATTCTTCCACTACCTCTGATAGATTTTGTTTATAAAAATTTTCAATTACTTCTCTCCCTTTTTCATCCTTAGGAACAAAAAAAACCTTTTTACCCGCTTTTTCAGATTCTGCCTCTAAATACTTTAAGTTTAATGAATTACTTAACACAGGATTTTTCGTGTCTATCATTACTTCAACATCAGTATCCATTCCTTTTAATATATGTTCTAAAATTTCAAAAAGATCTTCTTCAGGATTTATATAAATTTTGTTCATAAATTTTCTCTCAAAATTAGACCGATAATACCTAAACTTGCAGGAACAACTATCTCTGTTTGCTTTTCAAATCCATCAACAAAAATAACTTCACTTAGCATTACTCTTTTAACTTTAAGATGTTGACGCATAGGTACGTTTTTCTTCCAATCTTCTTCTTCTAACATTTCATCAAGTCCTGTCATATAGCTAGCTCCACCAGCAAGATATAACCTACTTGGAAATGTTTTTACTCCTTCAATATCTAAAAGTGCTAAACTTAAAGCTGATAACCATGCCTCTATTGTTTCATCAATTACACCTCCTACTTTATGTGTTTCCTCTTCTGATAATTTACCATCTGAATACATTAGTTTTTTATTTTCTGCTTCAGCAAAACTCCAATCTAATGCATTAGCAATTCTCCTTGTAAAAGTTCTTCCACCTACCGAAATTGTTCTTGTTGCTAAAATCCCTCCAGAAAAAACAACAGCAATATCTGTAGAATCACCACCAATATCTACAATAATCCCATTAAACTCAGATGGTTCTGCTTTGGATAAGTTTTTAACTAACGCATACATATTGCTACTAACTGTGAGTAAATTTAACCCAATACCAGAAGCTAACTGCTGTAAAAGTTTAAGATGATTTAAAGGAGAAAACGCTGTAAACAAAGTTGTTTCTATAACTTTCCCTTTAAATCCAATCGGTTCTGAAACAAAAAACCCATCTACCTTGAAAATAGTAATATCAGAATTAATAAGCTCTAAATCAATATCGTTGTAACCTTTAAGCCTAGAATATTCTCTTTGTGCTTGAACTAATGCAACTTCTTCAATCTTCTTTTTTATTTCTAAAATTTCTTTCTCATTTATATCATCAGTTGAATTTTTACGTGTTACCCTAACTGTAGTACTAAAACCAATACACATTTCACCACTAACACCAAATACACAATTTTTTACCACATCGGTATAATTGAGAAGTGCTTCGTTAATTGCAGAAATTATTGCTTCTTGAACATTATCTTTATTTGCAATAACCCCTGCCTGTACATCTTTTAAATGTAAATAGTGTTTGCCAAAACCTACCATTTTAAGTGATTCTTGCTTTTCAACCTCAAATAACACAGCCTTAACAAAATCTGAACCAATATCAATTGCAATAAAATTACTAGGATGTTGAGGAGTTTTTTTTGATCTTTTAAAGATTGGCAGTTTCATTTATTTTATTTTATGCTTTTAATCTAATTTTCTCAACATTAGATTTAAAGACCCATGGCTTGTTTAACCTTTTTAAGGTTATTATTTGCCACCTTCTTCGCCTTTATTCTACCTGTATCAATAATTTCTTGTACAATCTTAGAATTATTTTCAAAATATCTTCTTTTTTCTTGAATTGGTAATAAAGTTTCATACACCTTTTCTGCTAACTTTTCTTTTATTTCTTTGTATTTTATCCCTGTAGATAAATACTTTTTTTCTAAAGACTTTCTTTCATCTAAATCAAAAAACAATTCTGATAAAACAAGTAATGTATTAACTCCACCCTTTGTCGGCACAACAACACCTTTCCCACTATCAGTTGGAACTGCAAAAAGTTTAGATTTTATTGTGTCTAAATTATCAGCAAGCATAATTGCACTGCCTTTAACCGATTTAGACATTTTTCCTTCTCCTGTTAAACTGGGAACATAAGCACCCTTAGTTTTAAATCGTTTTGGTTCTTTAAAATCTAAACCATAATTACTATTTAGTTTTCTTGCAATTTCCCTTGCTATTTCTAAATGTGGTTCTTTATCTAACCCAACAGGAACTTTTTCAGCGTTATATAACAAAATGTCAGAAGCCATTAATGTAGGGTAATTTAGTAATGCTAAAGTTGCACTGTTTGGATATTGTTTAACCTTTTCTTTAAAGGTTGGCAAATGTTGCATGCGAGCAATAGTTACAAGCGAAGATAAATAAAAAGCAAACTCAGCATGCTCACCTACTGTTGATTGCAAAAAGATTGTTGATTTTTTCGGGTCAAGTCCACATGCTAAATAATCAATAACTACTTCATATTTATTTTTTCTAAGCTCTAAGGGGTTAAAGGGAGTAGTAATTGCATGAAGATCTGCAACCATAAAAAAAGTTTCATACTCACCACTTTTCTCAAGTTCGAGCATACCTTTAACTGCCCCTAAGTAATTTCCTATGTGTAACTGACTTGTCGCTCTTATTCCTGCTAAAACTGTTTGTTTCATGTATTAATTTTACTATAAATACTAAATTAGTTTATTTAAATCTTAAATATATCCTCTTTACGCCCTTTGAAATTGAGTCTTGTTTGTATATCTTAATCTGACCAATTTTACTTGTATTTTTAACATGAGGTCCACCACAAAACTCTTTGCTATAAGCATTTTCAATCCTGTCTCCAATATAATATATTGTAACTCGTTCAGGATAATTTATACCATCTAAATGGTATGCCCCAGTTTTTAATGCATCTATTTTATCAAGTTCAATACTATTTACAGGCAAACCTTGTTCAACTTTCTGATTAATTATGTTCTCAACCTTTTTTATCTCATTTTCTGTAAGTGCTCTTTCAAAATTAAAATCAAACCTTAATCTATCTTTTGTATTATTACTTCCCTTTTGAGCAACATTTTCGCCAAGTACTGTTTTTAAAGCTTTTTGTAACAAATGTGTTGCAGTATGATATTTTTTAACATCATCGCTACTATCAGCAAGCCCCCCTTTAAATTTTTGTTCCGCCCCAATTCGTGATTTCTTTTTATGTTTTTCATTATATTCATAATAAATTTTGTTAAAAACATCTTGATCAAAAGAAATACCAAAGTCTTTAACATCTTCTACCATTAACTCAACAGGATACCCAAAAGACTGATACATATCAAATGCAATAACCGCTAAATCAGCAACTGTTCCAGAAAAATCTTTTAATTTTTTAGCAAGCTTTTGTTGTCCATAATCTAATGTTGAAACAAATTTCTCTTCTTCTTGTTTAAAAATATCTTCTATTAAACTAACTTTTGTTAATAATTGTGGGTACAACCAACTCAACATATCTGCAGTAACAGTAACAAGTTTAATAGTCTCTCCTTTTTGTAATCCTAATTTTTTAGCATGTCGAATCATTCGTCGAAGAAATCTACGAAGCACATACCCTTGATCTTTGTTAGATGGAAAAATACCATCCATTGCAATAAGCACTGATGAACGAATATGATCAGACAAAATACGCATAGATTCCGTTACATCTTTAGATTCATTATATTTTTTTCCAGACAGTTCTTCTAGTTTACAAATAATTGACCAAAAATTATCTGTTTCAAATATATCCATCTTTTCCTGTACCACCATAGCAATTCTTTCAAGTCCACCACCAAAATCAACATTTTTTTGTGGTAATTCTCCCCAACCATTTAAAGTTTTTATATATTGCATAAATACAGAATTACCTATTTCTATAAAGTTATCTTGATCATCTACAGGGCTTTTTCCAATGTCATTTCTATCTTTTCCCATATAAAAATATATTTCACTGTCAGGTCCACCTAGTTCTCCAACTAAATCTCCTCTTTGCCACCAATTATCTTCATGTCCATATGTAAAAATTCGTTTTCCTAACTTTGCATCAATGCCATACTTTGCAAATATCTGCTTTAAAATTTCTATTGACTCTTTATCTTCTGGAGAATTTTCATCTCCAGCAAATACAGATCCATACAAATGCTGTGGATTTAGACCTAAATGTTCAATTAAAAACTCATAAACCCATGCAAGTTGTTCTTTTTTAAAATAATCTCCTAAACTCCAATTTCCTATCATATGAAAAGCGGTAGTATGTCGATTATCACCAATATCATCAATATCTTCAAAACGTACAGATCGCTGTACATTAACAAGTCTTTTCCCAAGTGGATGGGTCTGTCCTCTTAAGTATGGAACAAGTGGAAACATACCAGAATTAACAAAAAGTAATGTAGAATCCCCCTCAGGTACAAGTGACATGTTCGAAATTTGCTTATGTCCTTTAGATTTATAAAAATCTAAATAAGTATTTAATATCTCTTGTGATTTCATAATTATATTTATTCAATTGCTATATTTTACAACGAATTTTAAATTTTATCACCTATCCTACATTGACTGATAGCTAGTTACATGAAATTATGTATATAGGTTAATTTACAAAACTGCCAAATGTTTAATACAAATTCTCTACTAGTTATTATAATTTCCGTTTTAACAGCACAATCAATTGTTTTTTCTATTTTTGTCTTATTTTTAGTTAAAGATGTTAGAAAAGCAGTAGAGCGTATTAATAGAATTTTAGAAACTATTGATTCTACAGCCCAAAAATTAACAGAGCCAATAATTAGTGCAAAAGGTGCACTTGGAGCAATTAACGAGGGTTTAAAAGTGGCAGGGTTGATTAAAAAATTACTTAAAAACAATGTTTCACAAAAAGAATAAAGGGCAAGAAGATAATAAAACTAGTTCTATTCCATTTTTCTTTGGGTTTGTTTCTGGTGTTGTTGCAGGAGTACTATTTGCTCCAACAGAAGGATCTGTTTCACGAAAAAATTTGCGCAAAACTATTAAATCTTTAGTAAATAACTTTGAAAACTCCAAGTCAGGAGAGAAAGTTATAAATAACCCAAAAGTTGTTAAAGCAAATAAAAATATAAATAATGCAATGGATGAAATATCAAAAGTTAAAAATAGTGTAGAAAAAAAGGCAACTTCGATTCTTAAATCTCCTCTTGCAAAAAAGGTTGCCACAACGTCATTATCAGATTTAAAACCAACAATAAATAAAAAAACTGGAAAAAAATTTGTTTCTAAGAAAAAATAATATTCCTAACCTTTATCTTCTTTATATACAACATTTAATTTAACCTGAGTTTCTTTACCTAACCTATTAGAAGCTTTTACAACAATTATATTTAAACCAGTATCTAGCGAAACAGGAAATCTAAAGCTACCTGTTTCAGTTGTTTTAGCCTTTTGTCCATTTACATACACAAATGTATTTTTATACGATCTACCTTTTACCCAAATTTCTTTTGTTGTAGTTTCTAAATTATTTTCTGGAGATTCTATTAGTAATGGTGGTACGCCAGCATAATTTTGATATTGAGAATACAAATACCAACCAAAAAACACTGAAATTATTAAAATAAACGTTATAACTACTGTTTTTGGAGTTATAAAAAGGTTAAACCAAAAACTATTAGACACTTGATAAGTACTTTTATCAGGAGCATCTTTATATTCTCGCCTCCACACTGCTAGTATCTCCTTAAAATTAAGTCCTAAAAATTTTGCGTAATTTTGAACAAAACCTCTTATATGCACCTTATCAGAAAATAAACTATAATCACCACATTCTAGTGCTTTTAAATATTTTTCATGAATTTTAGTAAATTTAGAGGAATCTTTAATTGTCAACCCTTTTTTAAGTCTAGCTTCTCTTAATATATCACCTACCTGTTTCATACAATTCTCCCAAAATTTCTCGAGCATCTTTTATATACACTTCTCTAGCTTTACTACCTGATTGTTCGCTAATTATTCCCTTTTCTTCTAACTCATCAAGTAAACGTGCAGCCCTTGCATATCCAACTGAAAGCCTACGTTGCAATAAAGATGCCGAAGCTCTTTGTTCTTCAACTACTATTCGAACAGCCTGAGGGAAATAATCATCAGCATATTCTCCTAAACCTTCAATTTTATTAGTACCAAACTCCATAATCTTTTCATTTGGCTCAGACTCATACTCTTGATCTTTAATAAATTTGACCACATTTGCAATCTCTTTCTCTGAAACAAAAATACTTTGAACCCGTTTAGGTTTAGAGCTTTCAGGCGGAACATAAAGCATATCTCCCTTGCCAAGTAATTTTTCTGCACCTACCTGATCAATAATAACTCTTGAATCTGTTTGGGAACTTACATTAAGCGCTATTCTTGTTGGAATATTTGCTTTAATTAAACCAGTTAATACATCAACAGATGGTCGTTGCGTTGCTAAAACTAAATGAATACCTACAGCTCTTGCCATTTGTGCAATTCTACAAATTGCCTTTTCTACATCATTTGATGATGTTGCCATTAGATCAGCAAATTCATCAACAACAATTATTATAAAATGCATTTTCTTAACATCAGCCAATAAATTATAAGAACCAATATCTCTAACATTAAGTTGTTCTAGTAATTTATATCTTTTTGTCATCTCATCAACTGCCCATTTTAAGGCTGGGAGTGCTTTTTCAGGGTCAACGATTATAGGAGTAAGAAGGTGTGGAACCCCTTCATATTTTTTAAGTTCTACACGCTTAGGATCAACCATAATAAATTTGCATTCTTCCGGAGAACACCTAAACAATAATGTTGTAACTATAGAATGAACTAATATCGATTTACCAGAACCTGTTGCCCCTGCAATTAAAGCATGTGGCATTGTTTCAATATCGCCAACTACAACATCACCAGATACATCTCGACCAAGTGGTATTACAAGTTTTGATTTTGCATTTTTAATCAAATCAGTTTTAAGTATACTTTTTAAAGTTACAAGAGAAGGTGTAAAGTTGGGAACCTCAATACCAATTAACGATTTTCCCGGTATAGGTGCCTCAATTCTGACTGTTCCAGTGGGAGAAGCAAGCGACATGGCAAGGTCACTATGAAGATTGTTAATTTTAGTAATCTTTGTTCCTTCTTGGGTTTCTAAAGCATATTGTGTAACTGCAGGACCAAAATGAACCTCAACCACCTTCGATTTAACCCCAAATGAACCAAGTGTCTTTTCAATAATCTTAGCTCTTGCATTAACATCTCCTCTATCCGCCTCAATATTTGCAGGATTTTTAAGAAGATCTAATGTCGGATATTTCCATGGCTTTTCAACAGCCTCAACTTTTAATCCTTCGATAATCTTATTTGGCTCACTTTTAATTTTATTTGGAAGATGTGATTCGGTGTTTGGTTCTGCTTGCGGAGGAATAACTTGAAAAAAATCTCCTCTGTCTACATTCTCTTTACTCTTTTCTTTTAAAGAAGCAACGTTAATCTCTGTTTTATCGTTAAGATTTCCGTAGGCTGGTTCAATAACCTCAAAATTATCTGGCTCTCCTTTAATAATTGGATAGTCATTATCAACTAGATTTTCTGATGTATCACTATCCTCAACATTTTCTTTTACCAATACAGCTTTTGAAGTTTTAATTTTAGATATAAATGATAATTTGGATTTTAAAAATAAAAGAATTCCTTCTATGCCTTTATCTAAAATAATCACAACTCCAATTAGTATACCGCCAAAGGCCAAAATCACAACACCAACCTCTGAAATTAAAGAAGCCAAATTAATTAATAAAAGTTGTCCAATTAAACCCCCATTATACTCCCCAATTAAAAAATTCTGTGCGATTATTGAAAAGCTTAAAGTTGTAATTATTAATCCTAAAATTACCCTAAGTTTAATTAAGGGTAATTCTAATTTTCTTAATAGAACAAGTCCTGAAACAATAAATATAGGAGGAAGAAAAATAGAAGCAGAACCAAATAATCTAAACATTGATTTCCCTAATAAAGATTGTGTTTGAACAAACCCAATCAAACTCAGTATTCCTAATATTATTAATATAATAGAACTTAATGAGTTTTTTGTTGATGAACTGAGATTAAATTTTAACTTTTTCTTTCTTCCACGTGCCATATATATTATTGTAGCAAAAATCAATAGTAACTACAGTAATATGTTACATTAATTAAACTTTAAATGTAATTTGACTAACTGCACAAATCCCTTTAGCATTATGCTATGATTAATTTCTGCCTATGAATAAAAAAACTGTATTAACAAAATCCATTCTTTCTGTTGCTGGTGTTTTACTGCTTGCATTTTCTGTTAAACTTTTTTTTAATACAACATCAAACCTTAAACCTAAAGTACAAGAGATAAATACGAAAAATATGGTGTTATTATTTGTTTCAAGTTCTTATGATTTTCTTAAAGGAGCTAATAATATAAATCCCAATATTGTAATTAGTATTGATGATCAGATATTAATTAATGGCATAAACATAACTTATTCTGTAGAAGGATTACAAGTTCCAACTGTTATTCCTCCAGATATTATTAAAATCAATGATAAATTAATCGACCCTCAAAATTGTTCAACCTCTATAAACGAATCTAACAATAACCTTTTGTTTACCTGCTATACTCCTCCTACTAAGTTAGTTTCCAATGATGTTATTGCATATGTAGATTTAGACGTTATAGATAAATTAGCACTTAAAAAAAAGGTTAAAGTGAAAATAAAAGATTCTAATAGCTACATTACTATAAACTCAATTGATCAAGCCATTACACTAAAAACCAATGAATTTGTTATTAACATTATTGATATGCCAAAAGATTGTCTTAATATACCAAGTGCTGATATAAATTGCGACGGCAAAATCAATTCATACGACGTAATGCTTTTTGAAAAACCAAATTCAGATATAGAACCTTATATAAAATATAGATTAGACCTTAATAAAGACAAAATTATTGATAGTAAAGATAAAAAAATGTTTAATGTTGCACTCTCAGTAATTAACAACAAATAATTATACTGCAGAAATCTTTCTAAAAATATCTGAAGATACTTCAATCTTTCCAATAGATTTCATCTTCTTTTTCCCTGCTTTCTGTTTTTCTAAAAGTTTATATCTTCGTGTTTTATCTCCACCATATAATTTTTGTGTTACATCTTTTCTATAAGCCTTTACGTCTTCTCTTGCTAATATCTTTCCCCCAACTGCAACTTGAATAGACACTGCAAATTGCTGTTTTGGAATATTAAGCTTTAGTTTTTCAGCAATTCTTCTTGCCGTATTATTAGTATTATCATCAATAACAATTCTTGATAAAGCTTCAATCTTTTCTCCTGCAATTAGTACATCTAATTTATTTACCTTAACCTTTCTACCTTTAATCATAGAATAATCAAGCGAAGCAAACCCACTACTTACAGATTTAAGAACATCAAAAAACCCTGAAATAACCTGCGATAGTGGCATATTATAAATCAAATTAACTCGTTTATTATTTTCTGTTGTAGTTAAATATTCCATTTTTACAAACTCACCTCTACTTTCTGATACCAAAGTCATTACTTGACCAACATATTCATCCTTAACAATAATTTGTACATTAACCCAAGGCTCTGTTAATATTTCTTGAGTAGTTTTCATATCTGATGGTTTTACAACTTCTTCTTGTCCTCTATAATACATAACAGTAGGTGGAGTTGAATAAACTGATATACCAAACTCTCTTTCAACTCTAGATTCTATTATCTCAGCATGAAGATTTCCTAAAAATCCACACTTAAAACCTTGTCCTAATGCTCCTAATACATCGGGAGAATATGTAAAACTTGAATCTTGTAAATTTAGCTTTTGAAAGGCAAGCCTTAGCCCTTCAAAATCATCCCCATTAATTGGATAAATACCTTTATACACTACTCTTCTAGGCTCTTTATACCCAGGTAACACCTTATTAAATCCTATTTCAGATATGGTATCACCAACCTTTACAAACGATATATCTTTTTCACCAGTTACAATATAACCTACTTCACCAGATTTTAAATTATTTTTTATTACTTTTTTGGGATTAAACACACCAACCTCCTCAACAAAAATATCTTTCGAAACATTTAATAACCTTAATTTATCTCCTACTTTAACTTGTCCTCCAAAAACTCTAACTAAAGCAATAGCGCCTTGAAACACATCGAAATATGAATCAAAAATAAGAGAGTTAAACTTTTCAGAGTTTTTAACTGGAGCTGGGATTTTATTTACAATTTCACTTATTAACCCATTCAGATTTTCACCAGTTTTTGCAGAAATTTTAATAATCTCATCTTTTCTAAATCCAAAAACATTATATAATTCTTCCTCAACCCTTTTAGTTTCAGCATTTATTAAATCAATTTTATTGATAACAGGAATAATTTCTAATCCTTGTTCAATTGCTTTTGTAGTATTAGCAATTGTTTGAGCTTGTACCCCATTTACACTATCAACTAATAGTAATGCACCTTCACATGCTGCTAATGACCTTGAAACCTCATATGAAAAATCGACATGACCAGGTGTATCAATTATATTAAACACAAACTTAGCTCCTTCTAACTGTAAATTTATTTTTACAGGCTTTAGTTTAATGGTTATACCTCTTTCTCGTTCTAAATCCATACTATCTAAAACTTGTTCCTTAGAGTTAATTTTACCTGTAGATAACTCTAAAAACCTGTCTGCAAGTGTAGATTTTCCATGATCAATGTGTGCAATGATACTAAAATTTCGGGTATTTGTTATCATTGCTTATTGTAAGTGGGCATACCCTTAAATTTTCGAACAATCCTCCAAAATAAATTGATCTCTTTAACTTTAGCTAAATATGTAACTACCAAATAAACAAACATAGAGCTTAATGATACTATTGCAACAAAAATGAGTAAGGTTAAAGTACGAGTAGTATCAAACACATAATTATCTAAAAACTTCATTGAAACATATAAAACTGAGGCAAGGATTACACAAGAGTAAACAATTTTAAGGATAGGTCTTACTAAACCTGAAAACCATTCATGCCCCAAACGATCTCTTAGTGCTAAAATTTGAAAAATAAAATCAAGAGTATTTGCAATGCTATATGCTAAGGCCAAAGACCAAACGCCATAACCTTTTATAAAAATAAAAAAATAACTTAAAATGATACTGACCAAAACAGACAGAATATTATATTTAACAGGAGTCCATGTATCATGTAAAGAATAAAATGATCTTGACAAAAGTTGTACCAAAGCTTGTATTGGTACTGATAAAGCAAAAAATGACAATGTATATGCTGCAGTTAAGGTATCTATCCAAGAAAACTTTTCACCACCAAAAACTAGCCTAATAAGTGGAACACGAAGCCCGATCATTATTATAGCAATGGGAAATACTAAAAAAGATAGCTGTAAAATTGTAGTAGATAAAGTCTCTTTGAAAGCTTTCATATTTCCAGTTGACACAAACCCAGAAAGAGTTGGAAAAGCAGCCTGTGCTAAAGCAACTCCTAGAAATATTATTGGAAAAGTTTGTAATTGGTTTGCATTAGTAAATGGAGTAACAGAAGCAATACTGACAAAACTTGCAAATATCGAAATTTGTAAAAATGTATTAATCTGGTTTGCAATAAGACCTATTGTTCTTGGCGCAAATAGTTTATAAACTTTCTGTACACTTTTGTTATGCAAATTAATATTAAATTTATATCTAAAGCCAGTTTTTCTAATAAAAGGAATCTGAAATATTAAACTTAAAAATGCACCTAGCCCCATACCAATTGCTGGTGCAAAAATTCGAAATCTATCATGAAAGATAACCATAAAGGTTATTATTCCAATGTTATATAAGACCAAAGAAATTGAAGGAATAAGAAATTTTTTATAAGATTGAAAAATAGAAGTAAAAAAACTACCAATCATTAAGAAAAATTGAGGAATAATCATTACTCGTAATAACCAACCTAATGTTTCCAATTGTTCAGTTGTAATATTTTTTGTAAAAGGAAAAACGCTTAAAATTTGGGTTGGGAATATAAATAAAATTATAAATAAAATTACTAAGATAGATAAACTTGAACTCATTAAAATTGATGCCATTTCCCACGCATATTTCTCTTGTTTTTTTTCAATATAACCTGTAAATACTGGCAAAAAGCTACTTGACATTGCACCAACAACTAAAATATTTAATATAAAACTTGGAATTTGATCTGCAATAAAAAATAAACCAGATACATTAGATGTAAAATATGTATTAATTAATCTGACTTTAACTAATCCCAACACAGAAGAAAAAGATGTAGTTAAAGCAATAATCATAGCCGCAGAAAAAATACTTTCTTGACTTTTATATAAAATATTCTGTCCTTTTGAAACAATTCGCATCATCATAGGGTAAATCGTACCATTTTATTTGCTAAACAAACAAGAAATTGATAAAATAACTTTTGTTAGGATATTAGTATTAGCTTTTTGCCCAACAAACAAATGTAAATTTATAATAATTTACATAAGTAACAAATAGATAAATATAATGCCAAATTTAAAACATGCAAAAAAGGCTTTAAGAAATCAGAACAGAAAAGCAGGAATTAATAAAGCTTGGAAAGTAAGAATTAAAAATGCAACTAATGAATTAAACAATGCAATAAAAACAAGTTCAAAAAATGTTAATGAAACTTTTTCTATCTATCAAAAAACATTAGACAAAGCAATGAAAAACCACATAATGCATAAAAACAAAGCTAATAGATTAAAATCAAATTTATACAAAAAGTTAGCTGACAAAGGTTAATTAGTACTTATCAATCTGTGTATTAACCTACCTGCACCAAAAACATGTCCCAGTCAAATGATATAAATTTAGCACCAGCTACTCAGTTTTCAAAATCTAGCCTATTAGACAAATTGTATGTATGGGGTGCAACTGCTGGGAAAACCCTTATTATTGTAACCAACTTTATAATTATTAGTGTATGGCTATATAGATGGAATCTTGATAGACAAATCTACAATATTGCAACATCCGTTGAAGAAAAACAACTTGCCATAACTTCAATAAATAAAAAAGAAGAAACAATTAGAAAGGTGCAAACAAAACTTAATATACTTAGAGATATTGAAACCAATAAAACTTATTACTCAACCTTACTTGCAAATTTTAATAATACTGTTATTAATGGAATTGAAGTTAACAGAATCACTTTTCCTTCTGATAAAGTAATTAACATTTCAGCCTCGGCAAAAAGTGGTGAAATATTTGGTCTTTATATAAGTCAACTTATTAAAGATTTAAAGGTTGAAGAGGTAACACTATTTGGAAGTTCATTTGAATCTAATACTGAAAGTTATACATTTGTACTTGAGTTAAAATATAAATGAAAAATCAAATTTCGATTTACAAGTTTCCAGTAATAAACCCTCGATATATTTCGTATTCGTATTTTGGTGTTAGTATAATAGTTTGTACAGTGTTTTTATATTTTTTTGTCAGACCCACACTTTTAGAAGCTGGAAAACTTGTTAAGACAATAAGAAAGGGGCAAGAAATTGATCAAAAACTTACTATAAAGTTAGAAAATTTGGCAAAAGCTGAAACAATAATTAACGAAAATAAAGATTTAATCCCATTAATTGATCTTGCGTTACCTAATATCGTAAATACTCCAGATTTTGTAGATAAAGTAACAACAGTTGCCTTAGAAAATAATGTATTTATCTCGAATATGGCAGTTGTACATAATGATGAAACTAAAAAATATAATGCAGATACAGTCTCGTTTAATATAAATTTTTCTGGTGATTACAATAATATATATAAGTTTATTAATTCACTCGAAAACAATCTTCAAATGCTAACTACTAAAAATCTATCAATAAGTAAAAATACAGAAAACTATAACGCAAACCTAACACTTACAACTTATGGGTACACATACAATGCAGATAATATATCAACAACAATAGTACCATTTTCAGGAGACCAAAAATGACAAAATCTGCCTTAATAGCACTTTATTTATCGTTATTCTCAACTGCTATATGGGTTGTTTTTAACCTATATCAAAATTACTCACAAGTTGAAATACCCACTCAAATTGAAAAAATTGCAACACCAATATCAGACACTATTGATGTAGACATGCTAAAATTATTAGAGAAAAGGACTAAGCAATGAACGCATACGAGGCAAAAAGGGGGTTTTTTACATTTTTAATTTTACTACTTACCATAGTAGGTATGTCTATTTTTGTAAATTTTGTAGTAACACAAAATACATCCTCAGAAATTAAAGCAGGTAGCTCTGTTATCTCTATTCTTCCTCAAAGTGATCTAATTTTATTAATTGGAATTCCTATAATTGTAATTGGAATAATTATAACTGCAATTAAAAGAGCAAAGCGTAAACATTTGTAAACTTATTTTACCAGTTCTGCCGATACTACCAATCTTTCATTGGTTGTTCCTGCAGGAAAACATGTCATTAAAGTCATAGTTGGTTTACCAATTGCAAAAGGATTAGGTGGATTTAATGGATCTAATTTTGAAGGTTCTAAAACTTTCTTAAAATTAACCTTGTAAATTAATTCATTACCATTATAGTTAACAAAAAATTTATCCCCAGGCTCAAGATCATCTAATTTTGAAAATACTTTTTTTGGATCAGTTGGATCATAAAAGGCAGGAAGTGCCGAATGACCAAAAATAAAACTATCACTTCGTCCACTACATATTTCACCTGGCAAACAACTACCCTGATAATGTCCTAGTGCATTATCTGGTCTTAGGTTAGTTGAGTTTGTATCTACCAAAAAATCATTAATCCCAAGTTTAGGAATTGTGATAGTAAATTGTTTGGGGAAATTTTTCTTAGTACTATCATTATTAATTAAACTATCACCTTTATTTGCTTTAAGTTCAGAAAACTCAAATTCTTCAGAACCGGTTAAAACCTGAGTTGGTACATTATAAGCTAAAACATCTGTTGCTAGTGGTTTAATAAAGTCCTGTGTTACTTTTCCAGATAGGGTTGGTATTAAAATTTGAGTAGTTAAAATAATTAATCCACTCATTAAAAATAAAAATGGCAATCCAACATTCCACACCAATTTAATTAAAATAAAAAAAGCTACAAAATTGACTTTTGGCAATTTAAATTTTTCTTTGTCTTTCTCTTTTTTTACATCCAAACCCCTAAATCTGTCTGCTTTAACATAATAAGTTGGTTGAAAAATAGTTTTGTGTGTTTTATACATATTGTGCAACATTTAATTTTCCATTTACAATTTTTAAAATTAGATTCAACACAACAACTTCACTATCTATAGAAGTTGTTTTCAATTTTAAGTCAACTGCATATATCTCTGATATTATCTTAACACATTCTGTATCAGAAAAATTATTTTTCACTAAAGTTAACTTGCTTTTAACATATGGGTTAATTGATTTAATCGTTTCTGTATCAAAACGTACATGAAGAATGTTCTTAAACTGATAAAAAAGCATTGAATTAATATAAACGGGGTCATTTTTCTGGTTTATTAGTTTATAAAAAAGTTTAACAGACAATAAAGGGTTTTTATTAGAAATTGCCTCTAATAAAGGAAAAATCTTTTCTTTTTCATCTGCAATAAATTGCTCAGATTTATCAAAATATTTGAAAAATTTAGAGTTTTTAGGTAGGTTTTCAGATAAAACAACTAATAAGTTTTTTGTTATCTTTCCTTTAATTAACTTCAAAATCTTATCTGAAATTTCCGTTTTTTTATTAACTCGCCAATACAAAAGCTCATCTGTACCAAACATATTCACACTAGTTAAGTATTGTTCAATTTCATCAGTCCCAATCTCTCCTACTAGCTCATATACCTGCTCTTTTTTGTATTGATGTTTAATTTCTAACGACTTTCCAACCACATTGGCATTATTCCCATATAATAATATCTTCATTGTTTAGCCTCTGTTTTATTCAAAACCTTAATTATGAAATCTGAAACAATATTAAAATTGTTATTTTTAGGGATTAATACAAATGCATACCCATATTCTGATCCACCATACAAAGAATCTAATATACCACCCGTCGTTTCATCGTTTGAACTGCTAATAACATAAGACCCACTATTATTTAATGAAGATAACATACTATACATTGATTGAGCTTCAGAAAAAGTAATATTAGTCTCAACGTTATTTTTATAGTTATCATAAAGCTCTTTTAACTTAACTGGATTTGTAAAGGTAGAAAAACTAAGAACCTTATTTTTTATAGCATCAATAACTTTTTGCTGTCTTTTAGCCCTTGCAAAATCACTTCCTTCTACCCCATAAGCATGTCTTGATCTTGCATATTTTAAGGCGGTTGCACCATCCATTTTTTGAAGACCTTTATCAAAATGCAATGTTTCGTACCTACAAGGAAAGTTTAAATCATCTACTTTTAATTCATATTGCTTACCATCATAATTAAAGGTGTTTTCACCCTTTTCAATTTTCGAATCTAAAAACTCTTTAAACGAATCAGCTTTTTTATCCATTTCATCATATTTTTTTTGTAAACTCTCTTTAATGTTTTTATACTCATCTTCAAGTGCATTTTTGTTATCAAACAAGATACAAGTTTCTTTTTCTAGGCATAATTTCTGTTCATTTAGTTGGGTAAAAATCTTATCAACGTCTTTTTGTTTTAAACCACATATATCATTTTCTTTTCCCTCAATGGGGTATGTATAATCATCAAAAGTATTATCAACATATACCTTTACCCCCCCAATTGTATCAATTGCCTCAATAAAGCCACTAAATGATACAGCTACGTGATACTGGATTTTTTGTTTTGTAAGATTCTCAATCACCTTAATCAGTTTATCTGGTCCTAAAGATGAATATATGCCATTAATTTTCCCAACATAACCTGTCCCGGCACCCCCAAAATTATTATCTATCCATATGTCACGAGGGAAAGAGATAAAAGAATAAGATTGGTTTTTTGGACTAATCGAAACTAAAATTAAGGTATCTGTTAATCTACTATTTTCTATACTATTTTCAGCAAGTCTTTTATCAACTCCTATTACAAGTACATTAATCCTTCCATCGGGTGCCGTTTTTAAAGCTTGTTTATTTCCTACAGAGTTAACAACTTGTGATAGTATCTCTGTAGGTTCTGAGTACATTTTTATTATAAAAAAAACAAAAGAAACAAAAACTATTCCAATTGCTACATAAATAAATAACGATTTTTTTTTACCCTTAATAAGATTATTTAACATTTTATTTTACTTTTCCAATTATTTTAAGAAACTCTGTAGCATTTAGACTTGCTGTTCCTACTAAAAACCCACTAATTCCAGAAACCTGACATAAACGATCTATATTATTTTCATCAACACTACCACCGTAAATTAATAAACATTCTCCCATTATCTCTCTTACCTTTGAAAATACTTTTTCAATGTGTTTATTATCGTCAGCCTCACTTGAGTCTGTACCACTACTATTAATAAAATCAACTGGTTCAAAAGCTAAATAGTAAGGTTTTTTATTAATCTCAATTTGTCTAACTTGATCCAAACTAGAAAAACAAATAATTGGAGTTATTCCCATGCTCTCAAGCTCTTTTATCTGATTGTTAATCAAATACGAACTTTCAGAAAAATACTTTCTTCTTTCAGAATGTCCAACAATACAGTAACTAACCCCTAAATCTTTAAGTTGCATAGCACCAACTGCACCAGTATAAGAACCCTTAGGATAAGGCGAAACAGTTTGCCCTACAATATCAGCTCCCACACAAATATTTTTTGCTAGGTTAATATGTAAAAACCCTGGAGCAATTGCAACTAAACAATTTGGATTTTGACCAAAATCATTTTTTAAAAAATATCGTTCTATTTCTGCTTTTGTTTTATTTTGTTTAAAGTTTGCTATTAGCAATTTTTTCATAAATACGCTCCCTTACTTCTTTTATCTTACCTTCAACAAATTCTAGATGTTCATGAGTATAAGAATAACCTAAAACTGATAAACATCTATAGACTGTTGATATATCTGTATATATTTTATCTGCAAAAGAACAACTTACCAAGCAATGTGATAAATATGAAGATGTTCCAACTTCTCCTTTCCTTGCAAATTCACACCCAACAGGGCAACCAGAACAAGAGGGAAATGTTGAAGCTAAAACTTCTACATTATCAATCATTTCCATTAAATCTTCGTACGCCTCATTATACCCGTTAATATCAAAAATTTCTAAAGAAGAATTACCAATAATATGAATATTCTCTATTCCCTTTTCCACAAATTTTCTATGAACTAAACCACCAGAAACTGAAAAATAATTGTCTATCAACACGTTGTTATCTGCAACATGCAAGGTTATTGATTCTGGATGTAAAGAGAAATCAATCTCTTTTTCTCCAACTATGTATTCATCAAGTGAAATGTTAATACTCACCTTTGTTGTTTTACTATGTCCTAAAAGGACAAGAGCATCAACTCCAGCAAATCTTAATGATGTAGCAAGTTTTCCTCCCATATAGTACTCTCTTATACCTTCGTTATGTAAAAAACATACTGCAGTTTTTGATACATACGGATAAATACCACTAAAAGGTCCAACAGCTAAAACTAATGGGTTTCTCTCAAAATTATCTTCTATGATTTTATAGGCAAGACCTACCCCCCCAATATATGAAAAATAGTCTAGGTGGCTTTTTGCAGAAACTTTTAAAGTTTCTAAATCTACATAAACAACGGTTAAAGTTTCTTTATTTATCATCTTGTTCTAATGAAAATACCCCTGTAGGGCAAATATTTACTATTTTTTCAGTATTAAGATCAACTCCAGAATCAATGGCAACTTTGTAGTTTTTCCCAACCCTCTTTACATCTATTGGACTTTTACTAATCGACAATTGTTGATTAACTAGTCTAGATGACAAAAGTACACAAAGATCACAACCTATACATGCTTTTTCATTGGTCACTTTAAGTTTTTTATTCATACAACAATTGTTATTATATAGTAAATTGAGAATTAAAAAAATTTATATAAAATAAGCTATATACTTTTGCCTAAATTCAATGACATCTCGGCTAAACGATTAGAATACCCCCATTCATTGTCATACCAAGCCACAACCTTAACCAAGTTACCACCAGCCACCTTTGTATATTCTAAATCAACAATAGCAGAGTAATACATCCCAATAATGTCTGAAGAAACTAAAGACTCATTTGAGGTTAGTAAAACATTTTTAAATAAAGGACTACTGCTTGCTTTAGTTAACGCATCATTAACCTCGTTAACAGTAACTTTCTTTTTTGTTACAAAAGTAATATCAGATACAGACCCAGTTGGAACAGGCACACGAAATGCTATACCATCAAACATTCCATCAAGTTGTGGAATAACTTTAGTTGTCGCAACTGCAGCACCAGTTGATGAGGGAACAATGTTAACTGCTGCAGCTCTTGCTCTTCTTATCTTTTTGTTAGGTCCATCTACTAAATTTTGAGTTGAAGTATAACCATGCACCGTAGACATTAAGGCTTTTTCTATTCCAAATGCCGATTCAATAGCTTGAGTAACTGAAGAAACACAGTTTGTAGTACAAGATCCATTTGAAACTATTGATGGGGATTTACCTGATTCAAAAACCATAGCTGTTTTATCAGTTCCAATAACTTGTGTAGAATTATTTTCATTTTCATCACCTTTTGCAGGTGCTGAAATAACCACATGTTTTGCTCCAGCTGTAATATGCTTATTAGCATCTTGGTAATTGGTAAAAAAACCAGTAGATTCTATAACAACATCTACATCTAATTTTTCCCAAGGTAAATTTTCTGGGTTTTTTTCTGATAAAACGGGGATAACTTTGCCATTAATTTTAAGTCCTCCAACACTTTTATCTTTAGAACTTTTTCCTTCTATTTCAAGGCTAGATCTTCCATATACACTGTCATATTTTAGTAAATACGCAAGTGTTTCAGGATCTGTTAAATCATTTATAGCAACAATCTCAACATCAGCATTTGTAAGCACTGGCGAAATTATACATCTAGGGTTTGGAGTATTAGTCAAAATCTTAAAAACTGCTCTACCAATCCTTCCAAATCCATTTATTGCAATATTTATAGGCATAATTTTATTTCTTATTTAATATGTGAAGATACCCATGTTTTAAAATCTTCTTTACCAGATCCTCCAGTTTTCCTGTCAATCTCTTTACCATTATCATCTTCAATCACAAATGTAGGAATACTCATAACATTAGCTTTCCCTGCTCTTTCTTGGTCTTCATCAACATTAACTTCTTCTAAAGTTATTCCATCTAGTTCTGACATAACTTCCTCCACAATAGGTTTCATCATCTGACATGGTCCACACCAATCTGCATAATAATCTATTAACTTCATAAAAACTCCAAAAAAATTATTAATTACTTTCTTAACTTCAATTTATCATATACATTAACAAATGCAAAGTATAAAAATCAATTTATAAAAAAGATTTACAAGGTTTTAAACTATGAAACAAAAAGATATTTTACAAATTCTAAATACTGATCAAAAAAACGCGGTTTCTTATACAGATGGTCCAACATTAATTACGGCTGGCCCAGGCTCAGGAAAAACAAGAGTCTTAACCCACAAAATCGCATATCTAATAGAAGAAAAAAAGATTGATCCTTTAAAAATTTTAGCAGTTACCTTTACAAATAAGGCATCTGGTGAAATGAAAGAGCGAATATTTAAATTAGTAAAGAACAAACAAATCCCAACTTTTATGGGAACATTTCATTCTATATCTTCAAGAATTTTAAGAAAGGAAGGTTTTAATGAAGGATTAAATCCAAACTATATAATCTATGATTCTGCAGATTCAAGAGCACTAATTAAAAATATTATGACCCAACTTAAAATGGATACAAAAAAAATTAATCCAAATGCTGTATCATCTGCTATTTCATCAGCCAAAAACGAGCTTATTACTGCAAATGATTATACAAATTTTGCCCATGGATTTTTTAGACAAAACGTATCAAAAATCTATCCAATTTATCAACAAAGACTATTTCAGGCCAATGCATTAGATTTTGATGACTTATTAATGAAATTAGTAGAATTATTTAGAAATAACCCCCAAGTATTAAATAAATACCAAGAAAACTTTGAGTATATTTTAGTAGATGAATATCAAGACACAAATCATGCTCAATATGTATTGATAAACTTACTAGCTAAAAAACATCAGAATATATGTGTAGTAGGAGATATGAGCCAAGCAATTTACAGCTTTAGAGGAGCAGATTATCGTAATATTTTAAACTTTGAAAAAGATTATCCAAAGGTGAAAATTTTTAGACTTGGGCAAAGTTATAGGCACACACAAACACTTTTAAATGCAGCACAAAAACTTATAGAATATAATAGATCTCATGTACCAATAGAGTTATGGACCAATAATAATAAAGGAGAAAAAATCACAGTTTTTGAAGCATTTAATGAAACAGACGAAGCTCGTGAAATTATTCATAGGATAAATAATCTCAAACTAAATCTAAATGACTGTGCTGTATTGTACCGAACAAATGCTCAATCTAGAGCTGTAGAAGACCAGCTAGTTAAATATAATATTCCATACAGGCTAATTGGTGGGGTTAAGTTTTATGAAAGAAAAGAGATAAAAGATATACTTGCTTATCTTAGAGTTTTTTATAATGAGTCAGATTCTGTAAGTTTAAATAGAATAAGTAAACTTGGAAAACGAAGGTTTGAGGCATTTTTAAGTTTTTGTAATGCAAATCGAGAAAGCTATGTACTTAAAACTCCGCTAGAAATACTAGAGAAAATACTTGAAAATACCAACTATATAAACTTTTTAGAAACAAAAACAAAAGACTTTGAAGACAGAGTTGAAAATGTTAAAGAGTTAAAAACCGTAGCATCTGGATTTGAAAATCTGCAAGAATTTTTAGAAAATGTTGCCCTAGTTGAAAATGAAAGTAACAGTAAATCTGATAATCAAAATGCAATAACACTAATGACACTACATTCTGCAAAAGGTTTAGAATTTAAAAATATATTTATGATAGGGATGGAAGAAGGATTGTTTCCACATAGTAGATCGTTAACTGACGCATCAGAACTTGAAGAAGAAAGAAGACTTTGCTATGTTGGCATTACAAGAGCAAAAGAAAGATTAATGTTACTTTATGCAAAAAAACGAACATATTTTGGATCAACCCAAGCTAATGAATCATCAAGGTTTTTAAAAGAAATTCCAGGTAATCTTGTAAGCTTTGAAGGTGTCAAATCAAACTACAAAGAAACAAAACCAAATTACAAAACAAGTGATGTAGATAAGTTTTTAGATAATTTAGAGAGAGAAAGAAACTACTTTTAATTAATTATACATTTTAGGTGTGTAACTTTTACTTACCATTTGCTTTTTTCCAATCTTTAAAAAATCCATAATGGACAAAGCTTAATATAAACGCAACCACACCACCAACAATTAAAAGTGCTAGTAGTTTTGATTTACCAGCAGTAAAAAATGCTAAAGAACCTGTAAACAAAGTTATTCCCCAATAAAATATTGCAATTTGAGAAATACTCCAACCTTTTTTGTCTAACAAAAAATGATGTAAATGAGCCCTATCTCCCCATGTTGGTAATTTACCTTGCATAATTCGCCTTATCATAACAAGTACAGCATCTAATGTTGGTACTAACAAAACTAAAAGTGCTGTTGCTACTTTCGCATTAGTTAAAATTGAAAGGGAAGCAATAATAAGACCTACCGCAGTTGTACCAAACCCCCACATTAGTTTTTGTGGATACCATGTATGAGGTGCTATTCCTAAAATTGCCCCTGCTGTTATAACCGCAAGCATAGCGGTCTCAAATTGTTCTGGTTCAATCTTAACTACTTTAATAGAAATTAAACTAATTACAAGTGCTGTTATACCCGCTATGCCAGCAAATTGACCATCTACTCCACTTGACCAATTAATCATGTTTGCCACCCATAAAAACCAAAAAAAAGTAAATAAATCTGCAAGCAAAACAATATGATGAGCACCTATAAAATTAATGGGAATAATTATTGAGTCAAGTTGAATTGTCCCTCCAAAAGGATTATTAAAATAAACAAAACCCACTCCAAACCCAATAATAACTAATATTGCAATTGGTAATAAAACTAATAATCTAAGATTGCGATTTAAATCATATTTATCATCTACTACTGCAACTATACTTGCAATAAAAGCACCAATTACTATTCCTAATACTTTTTTAGGAAACCCCATAAAAATAGCAATTCCAATTACAAAAGCTAAAAAAAATGGGATAGAGCCACCTCTTGGAACACTTTTTGTAATCAACATTGCAGGGTGTTTGTGTTTAGAGGGATTATCAACTGCACCTATTTTTTTAATAAATTTTATTGATAGTGGAGTAATAAAATAAGCAATACCAAATGTAACCAAAAATGGCATTAACAAACTTTTATACTCATCAGGGAAAAAACTTGGAGCCAAAAACAAAAATCTGTTAGTTATTAAATATAATGACCACATTAAGTATAGATAAGATAAACTTGCTAAAACAAAAAATGGATATACTATCTGTTTCTGAGTTTTAATAAACTTGAAAACAATTAAATTTAAACTTAAAAATATCCATGTCATTAATACCGGAATAGAATACAAAGATTTTGCAGAAGATAATATCTTTTCACCTTTTGGCATAGAATACCAAAGGGGAATAACTTCTGGCGCATATGGAAGTTTTGACCATATATATATATATGTAAAAATATTAGTTAATAAAAGTACAAACAATAACAATAAAAGCTTTTTATGTGTATAAAAAAAATAATACATACTTTACCTAGTTAAAAAAGGCATTACTGCAAGCTGTTTTCCAGAAATCATATCAAGTGTAGCACCGCCTGCCAAACTTATATTATTAAAATTAGAAATCTCATCAAACTTATCAATTATTTCTATAGTATCGCCACCAGCAACTAATCCTAATCCTTTAAAATTTTTAATAAAATTTAATATACCAACCGAACCTAAACTAAAATCCTTTTGCTCAAATACCCCAACAGGACCATTCCAAAACACTGTGTTAGCTTTAGTTAAAATATTTGTATACATAGTTATCGTCTTTGGCCCAATATCTTTTATCTCAAAGTCCTTTTCGTTTTTTAATATCTCAATATCTATTACTTTTGCATTCCCGTTTATTTCAACCACAAAATCAACTGGTAAAATTATATTACTATTTTCAATGCCACATATCTTGTTTGCTATAACAAAACTATTACTAGTTTTATCACGCAAAATATCTGAAACTAAACTTTTTATATCTTGTTTTTTATTAACAGCTTCATCTACAAAAACATTTTCAACAAACGACTTGGAAATGTTAAAACCTTGTTGGTATAAAAAAGCATTAGCAACCCCCCCTCCAACTAAAACTAAATCTGCAAGATGAGCTAAATTTTTTATGGCAAGAACCTTATCTGAAACTTTTGCTCCACCAATAACAGCTACAAAAGGTCTAGTTGTATTAGATATTATATTAGTAATTTGTGTATATTCTTTTTCAAAATATAAACCTGCAACTGCATTTAAATGTCTTAAAATCCCCGTAGTAGAAGCATGTTTTCTATGTGCTTGAGGGAATGCATCAAATACAACAATATCCTTTCCCTTACAAAGCTCTTTTGCAAATTCATCATCATCTTTAACTTCTTGATTATAAAACCGAACATTTTCAAGCATCAAAACTTGACCAGATTTCATCTGAAACACAGCATCCTCTGCAATTTGCCCAACACAATCATCTACTTTCTTTACATTAATATTTAATACTTTTGAAAGATATTTTGCATGGGGATCTGTTTTTAACCTTTCAACAACTTTACCATCAGGTCTTCCTACGTAAGTTAAAATAACAATTTTACAGTTTTTTTCTATCAAAAATTTTAAGGTTGGTATAGTAAAATCAATTCGTTTTGTATCTTCAAGTTTTCCATCAACCACATCTATATCATAAGGAGCTCTATATAAAACTACTTTCCCCTCTATATCTATATCTGCTAAAGTTTTAAGTTGCTTTTTTATCATTTTAAAAAAATACTTATTATTTTTTAACTACAAACTTACCTACAATCAACAACGCTAATAAAACAGTTTGTAAAACTACAACAGTTGCCCCACTTGGTAAGTCTAAAAAATATGAAAATATTACTCCAACAGTTGTTGCTGTGACTGCATATATACAACTTAGCCAAATTACCTGTGAAAAATTTTTACCAAATAGTTTTGCAAATGTTGCAGGAATTACTAACATTGCAGTAACAAGCACTATCCCCATTAATTTTACACCAACAATTACAGCTATACTTACTAATATATTTAAAAAATACTCTAAAAATTTTACATTAACCCCCCTAACTTTTGCTCCTTCAATATCAAAAGTCATGTAAACAATTTTAGAGTAAGTAATAGACACAAATAGCACAATTACAATAAGTAAAATGAGTGAATATATAACCTCTAACCATGTTATAGTTAATAAAGATCCAAATAAAAATGAGATTAAATCAGGCTTATAGCTATTTATTCCAGAAATTATCAATATTCCCAGCGCAAAAAAGAATGAATATAAAATACCTATAGAACTATCAAAACTAATAGTTGTGTTTTGCTTAATATAAGTTAAAACTATGCTCATTATAATTGCAACACCTACAGCCCATAAAATTGGATTAGAACTAAGTAATAACCCTATGGCAATACCAGCAAGAGAAGCATGAGCAACTCCATCTGCAATAAACGACTGCTTTCTCAAAACAACAAAAACTCCTAATATTCCACAAGATAAAGATACAAATACCCCTGCATAAATTGCTCTTATCATAAACTCAAGCTGAAAAATATCGCTAATCATTTGTGTTTACCTTTATTAAATTTCCATCTACCAATTTTAATCTATTTACGTTATTAAAATCATACGTAGCGTCAAAGTTACTATGTGTAACTTGGATAATTGTTTTTTCTTGTTTGTTTAATTTTTTCAATAGATTATGTAAGTTTTCCCGTGCTAATTTATCTAAATTATTAGTAGGTTCATCTAAAATTAAAATATCAGGATCAGTAACTAATGCCCTGCTAATTAATACCTTTTGAAGTTCTCCTCCAGATAATTCTCCAATTTTCTTATCAACTAAGTACTCTGCATTAAACATAGATAAATGAATTTGTGGAGACAATTCACATAAATTTTTTGAAACTTTACACTCTAACAAAATTAATTCTTTTACAGTAATTGGAAAATCTTTATCAACATTAATACTTTGTGAAACATACCCAACACTTTTCTCTATCAGTTTTAAACTACTTGTCTCAATTTTACCTTTATTAGGTTTTATTAAACCTAAAATTAGCTTTATAAGTGTTGATTTACCTGAACCATTACCTCCTGTTATAAGTACATAATCACCTTTGTTAATAACAAGATTAATCTCAGAAATTATTGCAACTCCTGCATAATTAAAGGTTACATCTGAAATTTTGATTTGTGGTTTCATAAACTTAATCCTTTTTTTATCTCATTTGTATTATATTTCATCATATTTATATATGTATTAGTGTTTGTGTTTCCACCTAATGGGTCAAGAACCAATATTTTAACACCTAAATCATTAACAAAACTTGTTAATAAAGTACTAGATAATTGTGGCTCTTTAAAAAGCACCTTAACATTATTTTTTTCTATAACTTGTAAAACCTGTTTTAGATAAATAGGAGTTGGTTCTTTTCCAGGAAAAGGCTCTATCGTTGTTAAAATATTAATACCATTATCAACTGCAAAATATGTAAAAGCATCATGAAAAGTTACAATTCCCTCTCCTTTTTGCTCTTTTAGCTTAGAACCGATATATTTTTGTAAATTGTTAAGTTGGTTACTATAACTTGATAAGTTGTTTTCATAATAATCTGCATTTTCAGCATCAAGCCTTACTAATTCATTTTTAACTTTATTAGCAATCAATAATGCGTTATCAACGCTTAACCAATAATGAGGATCATAAACTCCATCTTCTAAATCCGTAGATTTTAATAAGTTTACAGAAGTAGATAAATCAACACGAGAAATTTTAGGTGACGCCATTTTTTCCACCCAATCATCAATACCAACACCCACCTTAAATACCAATTTAACATTTTCAAGTTTTGCAATATCTGTAGGTTTAGGCTCATAGGTATGAACACTTGTTCCAACAGGTAAAACTAAAGTTACATCAACCTTATTCCCTGCAATATTTTTAATAATATCATAAACAGGAAATATAGTAACAGCAACCTTGGGTTTAGATTTCTTTACAACTACCTTATTATTTTGAGTTAAAAAAAAGTATAAAGGTACCCCCAAAATAACAATCGTTAATATAACTAATAAAATTACTAAAAATTTATTTTCCATAAAGTTTTCTTACTGTAATTATCAATTAAAAAAATAATTAAGAAATTACAGTTTAAAATTACTTATACCCAGAGCAGATACTTCTACATAGGGTGTAAAATTTATCCTTAAATAATTATACTTTGATTTTACTAAACATTAACCATTTTATATGTTTTGCCTTTTGTTATAATCTGATTATGTTACTAAAATCTAGAAAAAACATTATATCAATTTTATTTGCGTTTATCTGTTTATCTCTTTCTTTTGTTATTATTAGCCGTTCATTTCAAACATACAGCTATTATAAATCCCAAGATATTTATGCACATTTTAAAACTTCAAAAAAGATTTTAAATGGTAAAAACCCTTATTTACCAATACTAAAGTCTGATATGAAACAAAATAACAAATATCCAACCTACTTTGCTGGGTTTTATTATTTAATAATGCCTACAATTAAACTTTATCCAGATTTTAATATTTGGATACATTTATGGCAAAAATTCATAATTATTTTTTATGCTTTAGTTGGCTTTTTAATTTATTATAGAACTAAAAAAAACTCAAATTATTTTATTGCAATAACTCTATCGTTAATCTGGCTTGTTAATAGATGGTCAATATACCTTGCTACAACATTAAGTATGGATACGCTTGGGATTGCACTACTTCTTCTTTCCTTAATATTAATTGATTACAAACAAAAATTAGCATTGTTAATTTTCGGACTTCAAATTGCTATTAAGCACCTTACAATTTTCTTATTACCATTGTTTTTAATCAAAACTAAGAAAAATTCTCTCAAAAATAATTTTTATAATCTCTTGCTAATTTTACTCCCCGTTATAGTTGTCTCAATACAGTTTTTACTAAATAACCCAAATGCATATTTAAAATCTATTTTATTTACCGCTACCAGAATATCAGAAAGTCATTTTAACGTTTTAAGCTTAACAGTTGGACAAATATTTCAATTTCAAGGGTTACTAGAAAGACTACCAATACTAATTGGTATATCTTTTATTTATATTACATTTTTATCCAAAAAAACCAACTTTATACTAAGCATTATCATGATTTTAATGATTTCTATCACCTTTAATCCAGTATTCTTTCTGCAATACCAAGCTTGGTTTATTGCTATTTTATTATTTTACTTAAGTGATATAAAAAAAAGCTTTACTTAATTACTTTAATAGTTTTAATTTCTAAAATAGGAAGAATTTTATTTCACATAGTGTCAGAATCTGTGAAAAATCATACGTTAACACCAAGCCAAAGTACAATGCACGGCTAACAAAAATTAATTTTTTGCCTCAATAAATTTCTTTAATTTGTTAAGTGCAATTCTTCGCATGCTTATTCATTTTTTTCTTCTTGTGTTAACTCAGCAAAACTTTTAGAAAAACCTTCTGGCTGAAAAATTGGATCCCAGCCAAAACCAGACTTTCCAATCGGCGAAACAATGCTACCCCTAATAAAACCTTCAAAATAATAAATTTCGTCAGAGTTTTTGGCATATCCAATAATTGTTTTAGCTTCTGCTTTATTATTCCCAAATTTTTCAACCATATTAAATAAGCCTTCATTTCCAACTGTTTTCATAAACCATTTAATCAAAGGACCAGGTAAGCCATTAAGACAATCAAAATACAAAGAAGTGTCTTCAACAATAAATTCGGCTTGTTTATAATTTAAAGCTTCCAAAAGTTTTGTCTTAATAATCTCTTTTGCGTCAATATTCTGGATTTCTGGCAAATCAATACCAAACTGTTCAACATTTGAAAAAATTGCACTGACTTCTGCAAATTTATTCTTGTTCCCTGTAATAAAATTACAGTGACATTGTATTTTAGTATAACAAATAGATTATAGATGTTTTTTTAAGTTAATAAATTGCGGATAGTTACTGTTGGAATCATTATAATTAGTGTTTTTACTAACAATTATTTTATAATAATAGTTTTAAATTTTGAAGTTTGCCCAGATTTGATTGAAATGTTACTTTTTGCAACTTTGAAAAAATTGGATAAAATTTCAATTACACTTTTATTTGCATTTTCATCTATTGGAAGTTCTGTTGTTTCCACAATTAAAATTTTATCTTTCGAACCCAAAAAATCACCTTGTTTCCAATAGGCTTTGTTTTCATTTTTATGAGTTTTTACAAAAATTTTAAGAATCATTATTTTAGTATTTATAACCTATTGTTAAAACCCAAGTTAAATATTTTTTAAAAATATATCTCAATATATTACAGTGTTCTGCTACGTACTTATTCTATCAAATTAAAGGTTATAGCGGAATATGGGCGTGAGCCTGCAGGGCTTTAAGCTGCATACACTGTGTTATCCAAGGGTGAGCGAGGCACGAGTGAAAGCGCGACGTCCTTTTGAGTAAATTTTTGTTTTTTATTCCTTAGTAGTGGGTTGACCAAATTGAATAAAATCAATAACTGGTTTCGCAAGTAATGTCAGCGACATTCCAATACTAAATACATGCTCACCTGTTGGAACCTTTATATTGTATGCGCCTTCAAGAACACTTGTATCTGCAGGAACAAGTTCATCACCAAAGCGAGCAGTAACAGTCATTATTCTTTTTCTCAACTCATCTGAAATCTGAGGTTCGCTTTGCTCGAAAAGCAAGACAGAATATCTGAAAGGTTCACTAGTCACTGACATTCTTTCAAGCGAACGCCATCTACGTTTTCCAGCACGAAGACGGCCACAAATATTCACAGCTCTTTCTACGAGATCGGGTCTATGCAAGAGTACGTTGAGAGCTACGCTCCCACCAGCACTTGTTCCAACAACCGACAATCGCCCTTGGTCTGAAAGATTATCTATATGCCCCAAGATTTCATCCAACTTAGGCTGAAACTCGGCTGATCCGTCACGCCAACCCACTTTTAGCACATGAGGTTCCAAACCCTTATTACGCCACCAATTTATGGCACGTCTTATATTTTCTACTCCGTTAGACAAACCAGATAGGATAACAACATTATGGCGTTTGCTGTGTTCAATACTCATTTGATTTTATGTAAAAAACAAAATTTATTTCATATAATGTGCTTCGGTATATGCGTAGTTTACAATCAAACCAGAATTTTGAAAGTAAATTGCATATATACCAAGTTAGACTTATCCCAAGCGTAGCGAGCAACAAGTCCAACGAGGCGTAGCCGAAGCACATTAGCCAAACTCCAAAGGGAGCGAGTAAAGCGAGCGATTTTGGCTAACATTTGGATTTAGAGATGTTTTTGCGTAGCAAAAATTTGGGGGAGTGCCGAACTGAGGCACGAACATCTAAATCCTTGTTAAGCGAGAGCGAGGAGTGAAATGACGAAAGCACAACGTCCCATTTAGCGTTTTTGGACTGCCGTTATTTTACAATATAAATCTTTTTTTGCAAAAATCCGTTATCCTTACGTCCTTCATCAAGTATCTTTTCTTCAACAATATGTATTTTAGATTTTATAAAAAATTCTTTTAATTCAGAATCAGAATAATATTTATAGATATGCATATTGTTTGATGAAGGGTGTATTAGTTTATTTATTTTTGAATCGTGTTCCTTTGCCTTTTGAACATTTGTTTTCTCTGTAATTATTTCTTCTACAATAATCACTATTTTGCCCACTCGCTTAAGTTCAATAAAAACTTCCTCAAAATTTATTTTAGGAGGCAAATGGTGCAAAACATATTGTAAGAAAACAACATCAAATAATTTTTGTTCAAAAGGCAATTGTTCAAGAGACGATTCAAAAAATGGAAAGGAAATAACTTCTTTATCACGAATATCTTCAACATCCAATAAGGTTATTTTTGTGCCAAATTTTTTATTGAAGAAAAATGAATTAAATCCATTGCCACAACCAACATCTAAAAGACTTTTGTTCTCAATATATTTTTTAACAATGGGTAAAAGTCTTTGTTGGGAATCTTCAATAATTTGTTTTACATTTTTCTGCATAATAATTTGAAAATAACCTTGATTTATAATTATTTCTTTTTCGTTAGGATTTTTGCAGACAATTCAAGTACGCCCGCAAATGTCGTTTAACTCGTTTTTATTCAAACTTTGTAGCCCAAGTGTAACAAATTCTTGTGTGTTATACAAACTTTAGTCTTGTACAATCGAAGATGATACCGAAATTAGTTGAAAACAAGTGGCGTAAGCTCCAAAATAACTTTCATGTACAAAGCAATTATGGATGACTCACACCTTAACAATATTAACAGATTACGAGAGTTTTTGGAATCATTTGTACTGGCAGGGGACATAGGTAACACTTTTTCAAGATACTTGAGAGTGGAATGATAATCAAGTGACTGATGTGGTCTGTAAATATTGTACTCTTTTAACCATTCAGTTAATTCTTGGTTCGCTTCTTTTATGTTTTTGAGATTAACATCAGTCACTTCTAACCATTCCTCTTGTATTGTTCGATTAAATCTCTTAACTAACGGGTTATCTTTTGGTGTATGTGGCCTTGAGTATACTTGTTCTATCCCTAGATTTTCACATTCTTGTTTAAATTTTCCTTCAAACTCTAATCCGTTATCATGATGCACTAGATACACTTTGTTTCTTTTCTTAAGTAAATTACTCTATCTTCTTCTTCATAACTCACTTCCCATTTCCTCTTCCTTTTTGGTGCTTTGGATTCATTACACAAAGACTTCACTCTATACCTACTATCCTTAAACCTCTTGTACCATTTGTGAAATGTTTTTCTTGAAATACCAAAGTGTTTTGTTGTCTTTGTTACATTATATTCCCCAACTGTTTCATAAAAGATTATCCTCTCTAGTCGCAACTGAACAACTGGATCTAAATCCTTTGCTGTGTTTCTTAGAATTTCATATTTGTTAACCTTGATTGGTTTGGAGGGGAAATATGCTAGTTTAGCCTGGGCTGGTTTTATATATCTTTTGTAGTTTTTATATTTTTGTTTCATAGGTACACATTTTATCTAATGTGTTACCTATCTTTCTCAGCCTATTCACAAAAATAAAGGGGGTTTTGGGGAAGAAATTTTTGCCCTTTTGCTTTTCGGGCTTCGCCCGATTTTTTTTGGCGGGCGGGCTTACAAATTAAAAGGGCGGAGGGTGGGTTTAGAATTAACTTACTTTCCTCATTATAAATAAATACTTGAATCCTCTCAAATAGAAATTATACTGCCTTGCTCTATTATGCCAAACTCCCGTGTTTGATGTCTGATTATGTCTTGTTAAACAAATAATATCAATGGGTTCAAAATACTTTTCCAGCCTTTGCCACATTAAAAATCCTGTTGGCGTAAATTTTCTTTTTATCCATTGGTCTGCAATAACCCAGCCCATTGCTTTGTTTGGCTTTAATATCCTGGCAATTTCACTAGCGGTTTTTTCCAATTCATCATAAAACTTTTCGCCTTCGCAAGAAATTTTACCTATACATTTTTCATCATCAGAATACTTAATGTTATCAGAATATGGCGAATCAATAAAAACAAAATCAACACTATTGTCTTGAAGTGGAATTTTACGAGAGTCATTTTTAATCACATCGGGTCTAACAGTGTTAAGGTCATAACCGATTACTTTCCTTTTTAATTCATTAGCAACATCAATTGTTGTTCCGCTTCCGCACATTGGATCAACGACCAAATCACCTTCTTTTGTGTAACGTTGCAATAAATTCCAAATCACCATTGCAGGAGTAACGCCATTATATTTATTGCTTCCGTGAGGCGTATCACCATAATTTTGTCTCGGAAAATCCCAAAGTGTTGTTGATTCAATTTGCATAATTATTTTTGGTTAGAAGCTGATTCTTTTTTTCTGCAATCAATCATAAAAATTTCTTTATTATCAACAGGTTTATTTGCCTCCTTCAAAACCCTATTGGCTGTTTCTAATTCTTGATCTGAAAAATAAAAAATAATTTTTATAACATGTTTTAAATTACTATCTTTTTGATAAACATTCCCTTGATTTAATAAATTTTGTTTTAGCTTTCTGTTTGAAGCAAGTTTTAATTCTAATCCAGTTTTATCATTGCTTCCATATGACACAATAAAATCAATTGGCCCTCTTCCATTATTGACTTCTGAATTGTAGTCAAATAAAGCACCATAGGTAACATTTTTAAACATTAAGCGCAGATGTTTTTCTTGTAATGGCTTATCTTTAAAATATAAATCATTACTATTTGATTCAAGCTTCTGTCTAAAAAATGAAATTCTTGCAACACAGTCATCAAAAGAAGTTAATTTTTCAAATTTCTTTTTATTTAACTCGTTCTTTAATGTGCTTGCGTCCGAGAAGAAATTGACAAATTCCGGTTCGGCAATGTGATACTTAAGAGCATCATCTTTGTTTTGCTCCTTATATTTTATATAGTAATCAATAACCTCTGGAAATTCCCAAACTGTTTTTAATAAGGCATTCTTTTTGCTCTTTTTTGAATAATCTTTTTCTGGCTGTTTTTTCTTATTTAACTTTACGGCCAGATTGTCAAAAAAGAATTTATTGATTTTAGTTCTTAATTCATCGTTTGGGATTGTATTAAAAATAGCAGTGTCATTTTCTAAAAAATCATTTTTTGAAATCCACGTATCCTCTTTTGTCAAAATTTCTCGTGGTATGAGTAACACAAATTCCTTTTTATTTCCTTTTTCGAGCACTGGCAATACCAATCGCTCATCAGTCCAAATGCCTTTTTCAAAATCAAAATTTACCTTGCGTACAGAAAATTCTGATAGATGTTTTTGGTCAATGTATTGCTTTGCAAAAGTTTGTGTGTAATCAAGCAAATATTTTTTAATTAAATTGATTGTAAAATCACTTATTTTGTCTACGCCCACACCCTCTTCAACTAAACATAATTTTTCAAGATGAGATGATTCCGTAATTTGTTCGTCACCAAAATGGGAAAATATTTTATGTAAATTTTTATAAAGAGATTCAGCAAAATCTTTCCCTAGTCCTAAACCTGCGTTACCTCCAACAGAATATCCAAGCCATGCCTGTTTCACTTCTGGAAATTTATAATAATGTTTAAAATTTCCAGAGCTTAATTCACTTTCTTTGAGTGATAAAGTTTTAAGAAATTTTAGATAATCGATAATGAAATCATGAAGATTTTTATATTTTGAATTTGCAAAAATAAGAAATGGGTCGACAAAGGCAGGATTATCGCAAACAAGTGAAATATCCAAAGCGCCATAATTTTCAATTACTGAGTGTTTTACTTTGAATATATCCGAAAAATATACTTTGTCGTTTGTAATCATAGTTTCTACTTCAAAATATTTTTTAAATCATCAATGAACTTATCAAACATTTTTACTTTATCGCTTTCTTCAATATCCGTCTCGCTTAAGACATAACTTCCGTCTGTGTCTATTTCTACAATAGCTCGTCCTTTTTTGGCAGGGTCTTTTATCGTTAGTGTTCCGTCTTCGTCCGGGGTAACAAAATAAACTTTGATATGTTTCGTTAACCCTCGATTTTGCAGTTTAATTTTCCAATATCCTGTCTGTGCAATTCTTTCTCGCAAAGTAACTTTACTTGAAAGCACGGCGATGACCTTTTTGGTTTTAGGGTCGTA
>Ga0114931_10000197_pt1 | contig 69134 bp, 63 predicted proteins | sample 2SBtaG_FD_89579 | JGI IMG/M metagenome (GOLD analysis project Ga0114931, IMG submission 89579) | Deep subsurface microbial communities from Kolumbo volcano to uncover new lineages of life (NeLLi) - 2SBTROV14_V59a metaG | ecosystem: Environmental > Aquatic > Marine > Volcanic | place: Kolumbo... | reverse complement strand
GTCCTGATCCGGGCCAAGGTCCATATCCACGCCGAGTTTCTGGTATAACGATTTTAGTCGGTTTTGCGCACCCCGGCGGGAGAGAAATCGGCGCAATCCCACCGCTTTGTCGGTTAACCCCAGTGCTATGTCGATTAAAACATCGTATTCGGCATCGGAAATACCTTCATGCTGAACTCTTCCCTGTACCTGCCGTATGCTGGGATCAATCCAGCACTGATGATCTTCAAAGACAGCATGCACGGCCTGGCGTAATACCGCCGCGGTATTCGTTTTCAACACATAGCCGTAGACGGTTTCGGCAGGAATAACCCTGATAAGAGCTCGTAGATACATCTCATCGCTGAATTGAGTCCAGAAAACAATGCGTGCCGCCCGGTTTTTCTGCCACACGGCTTTGGCGAATTCTATGCCGTTGAGTTTGGGCATTTGAATATCGCTGATGATCCAGGGTTGTGAATACTCCTCGACAATTTGGATGGCTTCCTCGCCGTTAGTCGCTTCGGCCACCGTATAATCGGAGAATGTGTTGAGAAGAAATTCTCTATCCCTTGGGTTGTCATCGACGACGATCACTTTCATTTTCGTGGCAGCGTCGGACAGTGTTTTAGTCATAAATAGCATCCGTTGGTATGTGCAAAGTCAGTCGTGTACCTTGATTGAATCGGGATTTCTCCCAAATTACCTCGGCTTTGAGTGCTGCGGCCCGTGTGCGAATATTCAGTAAGCCATGGCCGCCGCCTGAATGAAGCTGACGGATTTGTTCGGGCATACCGACTCCGTCATCTTCAATCGTCAACATAATCATACCATTGTTGGGGACCATCACAACTTCCAAATGTTTACAATGTGCATGGCGTAAAGCATTGGTTATTGCCTCGCTGATGATCCTGTAGATATGAATGGTATGCGACGGCGGCAGCGATTTCGATGATGCCTCATCGATTCGTACATAGTAGGGCGGCGCGCCGTCGTATTGGGTGCGCTTTTGCAGCAGTGATTGCACGGCTGCCTGTAACCCCAGCAATGACAACGTATGGGGATGTAAGTCGTCAATGATTTGCCGGATATTCGCCGTCAATAGGTTTAGGTTTTGTTGCACCGCTGCCAATTGTTCACCGAGCTGTTTTGGACAGGTTTCAAATATTGTTTGCAGTTGGCGGTTGATAGTGGTGACTTCAGCCAGCGTTTGATCGTGCATTTCCATCGCAATGCGTTTACTCTTCTTCTCCGATGCTTCCACGACATTGCGCAACGATGCGCCGGTGCGGGTTTGCTTGGACATTGCCCATAAACATTGCCGAAGTCGGTCGACGCTGTCGTGCACGGCAAAAGGGGGTGCGATCATGTCGCTGTCACTGTTTTGCCAGGTTTCAAGATCGGACGTCAAGGCCTGCAGGCGGCCGGTGACGGATCGCCATGAAACCAGGGTAAGCACGCTGGCCAGCAGCATGCAAACCAGTGAAATGGCAATGGTAAAGCCCATCATGCGCGGGGCTGACTCCTGCATGGATTGATAATAATCCATATAAGCCGCCCGTTTCTGCGCCAGCAGGGATTTGTAGGTATGATTTAAACGCTGGATCAGCGCATTGATTACGGGTAAGCGTACCTCGGGTTGCAGGTTATCCTTATAATTCAAAGCATCGATATACTCGTGTAAAAATGTTTTGGTGCTTTCGGAAAGGTGTTCCAGGCATATCCGGCAGTTCAGGCTGGCGTGCAGAACGCGGTATTGCTCCAAATAAGCTAAATGGGGTGATTCAATCTCACTGATGCCTTCGGCCACATCATTTAGAATATTTTTCAGTTCACCGGCCGCTTTACCGGCATCGTAAAGCGTGTCGGTAATTTGAGCCCACTGCTGAATATTTTCATTTTGCAATCGGTACTGGCGTTGCTGATAGAGGCTGTAGGTTGTGAGCAGGCCAAACAGCAAAAGCATGATTCCGGGTACCACGAGCAGTTGGTACTGCAGGGGCAGGCTAATTTTCGACATGTAAGGCCGGGGGATATTTCATGCCCATAGTTTAAACCATTGCCACGGCCGGCCGCTGTGTCATAGCACACGGCGCCGTTGTCTGTGTGAATTGTCCAGGCTAGTACAACACCCGGCAAATGCTCGATAAATAAGAAATGCCTGTTTTCGTTGTCGTTTCATAACTCCCCCCATTGCGGTTGCCGTACTTGTCCAGCACACGTATGCCAAATGGAGGCGTAGTGTCCAGCAATTTTTTGATTATTTGCCGGGTGTTGTACTAGTAGTGTTGTGTCTGCTATAAAACGCGCATTGAGAAAGCCACTCACGGTGCGAGTGCAAGGCGCGTGGTCACCTTTCCAAGGTCTGGAACGCAGCAGTCGCACCTTGAGCGGCTTCCCGGGGGGGGCGAGATAGATTTTTTAGGCATACACCAAGTCTATCTCGTCTAAATGTGCGTTTTATATGAGACACTTCACTAGAATACGCCGGTTTTCAGGCCGGTGCCAAGGCCAAGGCACGGGATTCATTTTTGTTTAAGAGGATATCAAACGTGACTGAACAAACGCTGTCTATCATCAAACCCGACGCGGTGGCAAAAAATGTCGTGGGCGAGATCATTGCCCATTTTGAGCAAGCAGGCTTAAAAGTTGTGGCTGCTAAAATGCTGCAATTGTCCAAAGAACAAGCTGAAGGATTTTACGCCGTACATAAAGAACGTCCTTTTTTTAATGACTTAGTGTCATTTGTGACCTCGGGTCCGGTTCTGGTCCAGGTTTTGGAGGGCGATAATTCCATTATAAAAAACAGGGAAATAATGGGTGCCACAAATCCTGAAAACGCTGCGGCTGGAACGATTAGGGCGAAATACGCCACTAACGTAGAGAGAAATGCCGTACACGGTTCTGACGCACCTGACACCGCGGCCGTGGAAATTGCCTATTTTTTTAAACCTGATGAAATTCATTCCCGATAACAAGGTACTGTGAAAAATATACTGGATTTTGATAAGAGCGCCCTGGCGGATTATTTTCAAGACATCGGTGAGAAACCCTACCGTGCTGTACAGATAATCAAGTGGATTCACCAGCGAGCGGTGGACGATTTCGTCCAAATGACCGATATCAGTAAAGTGCTGCGAAATAAATTAGGCGAGGATATGGTCATTCGGGCTCCGGAAATCATCAGCGACCAGCAGGCATCGGACGGCACCCGCAAATGGTTACTGGGTCTGCATGACGGTAACGGCATCGAAATGGTGTATATTCCTGAAACCCACCGCAATACCTTGTGTATTTCTTCTCAGGCCGGCTGTGCACTGAAGTGTTCCTTTTGTCACACAGCCCAACAGGGGTTTAATCGGGATCTGCGCATTGGCGAGATTATCGGTCAGCTGTGGCTGGCCAACCGCCTGCTGGGTCAACGCATTACCAATGTCGTTTTTATGGGCATGGGCGAACCTTTACTGAATTTTGCCAACGTGGTCTCGGCGGTTTCGCTGATGCTGGAGGACAATGCCTATGGATTGTCCAAACGGCGCGTGACCATCAGTACATCCGGCGTCGTGCCGGCTATCGATGCCCTCCATGAGCGCGCCGGGGTCAGTTTAGCGGTCTCCTTGCATGCGGCCAATAACCCGTTGCGCGACCTACTGGTACCGATTAACAAAAAGTATCCCATTGAGGGTTTACTACAAGCATGCCACCGTTACGCCGTGGCTGGCGGCGCCCGCCGGCACGTGACTTTTGAGTATGTGATGTTGGCCGATGTAAATGACAGGGATACCGATGCAAGGCAACTCGCCCGCTTGATGGCGCCTTTGCCGGCGAAGATAAATTTGATACCGTTTAACGCCTTTGCGGGAACCGCGTACCGGTGTTCGAGCGCGGAAAGAATTGAACGATTTAAAACAATTTTGCAAACCAAGGGACTTGTCACAACGGTTAGAAAAACCCGCGGTGATGATATCGTGGCGGCATGCGGGCAACTGGCGGGGACCGTTAAACAACGGCAAAAACGCTGGTTACGTGTTAAGCCGCCCAACAAAGAAGGGGCAGTTTGATGCGCATTTTAGTGGTTTTGTTGATGGTGGGCTGGCTGAGTGCCTGTGCAAGTAACAGTTCGCATTCCGGATCTCAAAAAGAGCAAGCGGTGAACTTGTATGTGCAATTGGGTTTGGGATATACCCGCCAGGGGCAATACGATATAGCCATCAGCAAATTTGAACGGGCTTTGAAATTAAATCCCAAGTCGGTGGTCGCCTTGACCGCCATCGGTACGGCCTATACCCACAAGCGGCGTTATAAAAAAGCTGAAGAATATTTTCAAAAAGCCCTACGGTACGGACCCAGCTCATACGCGGCGCATTATAACTATGGCGTTTTTTTATGCAGCCGGGACCGTTTGAAGGAGGGCGAGAAACATTTCCGCCTGGCCCTGGAAGACACGCATTACGAGGCGCCTGAAAATGCTTACTTGGAAATGGGGCGCTGCGCGCTGCGGGGTAAAAATCGAACAAAAGCCGAGCACCATTTCCTGCGGGCATTGGAGCGCAACAGCCGTCTGGCTCCAGCATTATACGAAATGAGCAAATTGTACTATGAAGAGGGTAACGCGATTCAGGCCAGACGATATTTTAGCCTTTTGTATGACACCGGCAAGTTGTCGCCCGATAGCCTGCTGTTGGTATTTACATAGAAAAAAAACTGGCTGACCGTCAGCGGGCCCGGCACTTTATCAATGTACTGGTAAAACGCTATCCCGATTCCCGGCAGGCAGCTCTATTTGCCGATAAGAAACAGTCACCGGTGGAGCAAGCCGTCACCAGCGGAGCCGGTGTGACGGAAAAAGAGCAGCAAATGCAACAACGGATGAAAAAAATTGGGCAAATGATCGAAAAGCAGAACAATCGCATGCATGCTCCCCAGTCGGTGACCGACGAGCCGACCAGTACGCCGCTGGAAGGCGGGCGCTCCAAACCGACGCCGTTGTCCTCATCAAATACAGCCGATGATCATACCGCCAAAGCACCGGAATCGGTCACCGAAGCGCAGAAGCTGGATTTCCTGATTGAACAGAGAGAAAAAGCCGAACGACGTCTGCGCACGGAGTCCCAACCCCAGTCCCCGCCCGAAAAATCCCAGAATTCCACCGATGCGGGTGGTGATTTTATGGATGTCATGAAATAATTTGGCCTCATGAAATAATTTGGCCAGGAATTTCGACTGAGGAAAGCCGGATTTGAACATTCGAAGTATTACCGGTATGAAAGATATCATGCCGGATCAATCCCATTATTGGCGATTTGTCGAACAGCACATGCGCGATATTCTCACGGCGTATGGCTATCGGGAAATCCGTATGCCGTTGCTTGAGAAAACCGAGTTATTCAGCCGTTCCATCGGTGACGTGACTGACATCGTTGAAAAGGAAATGTATACCTTCGACGATCGCGACGGTGACAGTGTTACTCTCCGGCCGGAAGGTACCGCAAGCTGCGTGCGAGCGGTTATGGAGCACCATTTACTGCGCCAGGGTATACAGCGCCTGTGGTATGAAGGTCCGATGTTTCGCCATGAGCGACCGCAGAAGGGCCGCTACCGGCAGTTTCATCAAATTGGCGTTGAAGTTTTTGGCAGCGAGTCGGCGGTCACGGATGTGGAGTTGATCTTGCTGTGCGTGCGTTTGTGGCGGCGTCTGGGCTTGTCGCTAAAATTGGAAATCAACAGTATCGGTTCGCAGGCGTCCCGGCTTGCCTACCGCGAGCAACTGGTGGCGTATTTTTCCTCCCATCGGCACGTTTTGGATGATGATAGCCAACATCGCCTGCAACGAAACCCCATGCGGATTTTGGACAGTAAAAATCCTGATTTGGACGGCATTATCCGAGACGCCCCGAAAATCACCGATGCCTTGGATGATGAATCACGCATCCATTTCGAACGGTTACAGTCTTTACTGCAGGAAGCAGGGATCGAATACCAAATCAATAGTCGATTGGTGAGAGGGCTGGACTACTACAACCGAACGGTATTTGAGTGGACCACCGATCAGCTGGGGTCGCAAAACGCGGTTTGTGCGGGGGGACGCTATGACGGATTGATCGAGATGCTTGGCGGACCGGCGTCACCGGCGATGGGATTCGCTCTTGGCTTGGATCGAATCCTGTTGCTGCTGGAAAAATCGCCGGACATCGGGCAGCAGGCGGAAGTTTACATGATTATGGTGGGCGCGAAGGCGGAGCAGGCCGGTTTAGCCATGGCGGAATCCATTCACGATAGCCTACCACATGTTCGGCTGGTGTATAATCTCGGCGGAGGCAGTTTTAAGGCGCAAATGCGGCGGGCCGATCGCAGTGGGGCCTCACTGGCGCTGTTATTGGGGGAAAATGAACTGGCCGGGCAAAACGTCGGCGTCAAGTTCCTGCGTAGCGAGCAAGCCCAAACAGCTGTTGCCATTGAGGCTTTGATTCCTTATATTGCCAGCTATTTGAAAACCAGCACCGGGGAGTAGCAGGTGACCGAATACCGTACAGATGAAGAACAACTGGAACTGTTAAAACAGTGGTGGAAGAAAAACGGCACTTTTGCGGTTAGCCTGGTCGTGCTGGTATTGGGGATCTACGTGGGTGGTCAGTACTACCGCAATTATAACAATTCGCGGGCACAAACAGCCACGCAACAGTATGCCGCCTTGTTGGAATTAATCGAACAGGACAAAACCGATCAGGCTCAAGCCATCGGCAGACGAATTCTCGGTGAATTTCCCACTACGATTCAAGCTGTTAGCGCGGGGTTGTTACTGGCTAAACTGGCCGTCAAGCAGGATAAACCGGATGAGGCGGAAAGATTTCTGCGGCGAGTGGTACAAGAGGCTGGAATGACGCCGGTGGTTAATCTGGCACGGGTCAGGCTGGCAAGGATATTATCCGACCAATCCAAGTTCGAAGACGCCTTGTCGACACTTGGTACTGTCCAAGGTCCGGAATATGCCGCGATGGCGGAGGAAATTAAGGGTGATGTCTATGTCGCGAAGGGCGATACGGAAAAAGCCAAAGAAGCCTACCTGCGATCCATGGAAGCGCAGCCTTTCTCTATGCGGGCTCAGCAATTGCGTATGAAGCTGGAAGATCTGGGTGGAAAATCCCCGCCCCCGAGCGCCGGATGAAAATAGTTGCCTATCTGATTCTCTTTATGACCGTCATGGGGTTAAGTGCCTGTGGCGGAAGTGTGGACGACAGTGTTACACCGGCCGTATTGTCCGATTTCAAGGTCGAATTGGAAACCCCCGTGGTGTGGAAACAGAGTATTGATACCATCGACAATATTCATCTGAAACTTGCGCCTTATATCTATAAAAATCGATTATTTCTCTGTACCGGTGACGGCTGGGTTTTGGCGTTTAACGCTAAAAACGGTAGGCAACTGTGGAAGATCAACACCAAGCTTCCGCTTTCCAGTTCTGTGGGCGGGGATGATAAAAATATCGTGATTGGATCCCGAGAAGGCGATGCGATTATGCTGAGCCAGAAAGACGGTAAACAAATCTGGAAGGCCAATGTATCCAGTGAGATTCTGGCGCGGCCTCTTTTGGCGGGAAACGTTGCGGTTTTTCGAACAATGGATGGCCGTTTGTTTGGTGTACAGGCCAATAACGGACAGTCTTTATGGGTTTATGAACGTAAAGTACCTGCACTTAGCCTGCACGGTACCAGTGCGCCTGTCGGTGACGGGGATACCGTTTTTGCCGGCTTCGATAACGGCAAACTGGTGGCTTTTTCCACCGTGGACGGCAAAGTTCGATGGGAAAAAACCCTGGCAGTTCCCCGTGGACGATCCGAACTGGAACGTATGGTTGATATTGACGCCGATCCCCTGCTGAAAGATAAAGTCGTCTACGCCGTGTCCTTTCAGGGTCGCATTGCGGCCATAGACGTTTCCGACGGAAACAACCTGTGGATCCGCGAAATGTCCTCCTACGAAGGCATGGCATTGGACGACCACAACGTTTATGTCACCGCGTTTGACGGCACCGTCTGGGCACTGGACCGTAACAGTGGCGCGACCTTTTGGAAACAGGATAAATTGCTGGCACGTAATGTGACCGCACCCGCCGTACAGGGTCAGAGCGTTGTGGTCGGCGATTATGACGGCTACCTGCATTGGTTGGCCAGGGACGATGGTCGAATCATAGCCCGCGCCAAAGTGGATAGTTCAGCTATTCGTATTGCGCCCATGGTATCAGAGGATATATTGTACGTTCGTAGCCGCGGTGGTGTATTGGCTGCCTACTCGTATAAAAACATACATTCCGCTTCCAGTCAGTAAACGTGTTACCCGTTATCGCCCTAATCGGTCGACCCAATGTGGGTAAATCCACGCTTTTTAACCGCCTAACCCGTACGCAAAACGCCCTGGTCGCCGATCAACCCGGATTAACCCGTGATCGAAAATACGGCAAGGCCCCGGTGGACGGGCAAAACTTCCTGATTATCGATACCGGTGGCGTTGGCGAGGAAAACACCGGTTTAGACAGAAAAGTCAGTGAGCAAACCATGTTGGCTGTTTCCGAGGCTGATGTGATTTTATTAATGGTTGATGTTATCAGTGGGATTAGCGCGGGCGATTCGCAATTGGCCAATGCCTTACGACGCGTCAATAAGACAGTTTTCGTGGTCGCGAACAAGTGTGATGACTTGGATATATCCCGCTGCGCCGATTTTTACAGCCTTGGACTTGGTGATCCCATAGCCATCTCCGCCTCCCACGGTCGTGGCGTCGGTGAATTGCTGGAACAAGTGTTGGCGAACCTGCCTCTGCAGTCCACCGATGATATACCACAAGATGAAAAACGCATACGGGTAGCGGTGATCGGAAAACCCAATGTAGGTAAATCCACCTTGGTTAACAGTCTTTTCGGCGAGCAGCGGGTGTTGGTCTATGACGAGGCCGGAACCACCCGGGATGCGACCGATATTGGTTTTGAAAAAAACGGTGTGGCATATACGTTGATCGATACGGCCGGTGTCCGTCGCCGGGCACGAGTCAGCGAAAAAATCGAAAAATTCAGTGTCGTCAAATCCCTACAAGCCATCGATAGTGCTCATGTGGTGATTTTTATTATGGACGCACGAGAACCCTTTTCCGATCAGGATGCCTCTCTGTTGGGATTTGTCCATGAAGCTGGCAGGGCATTGGTTGTCGCAGCCAATAAATCGGAGCAGCTCAGCCGGGTGGACAAACAACCATTGATCGATCAATTCGAGCGGGAAATGCGATTTGTGGACTATGCCAAGATTCATTTTATTTCCGCCCTGGAAAACAAAGGCTTGTCCGCGCTGTGGCGTTCAGTGGATAAAGCCTATGCGAATGCACGGGCCGATTTCACAACACCGCGGTTAACCCGACTGCTGGAGCAGGCACTGGAAAAACACCCGCCGCCTTTGGTGAGGGGCAGGCGTATCAAATTGCGCTATGCCCACCAGGGAGGACAAAACCCCCCAACCATTGTGGTTCACGGCAATCAAACCGAAGCCGTTCCAGTGAGTTATCAACGTTATTTAACCCGGTTTTTCTACCGTGCATTACAACTGAGCGGAACACCGTTGCGTGTTCAATTTAAAAAAGGGGATAATCCTTTTGCGGGTCGTAAAAACACGTTGACGCCACGCCAGCAAAAACGACGGAAAAGGCTTATGCTGTACACTAAGGGAAAACATCGCCGATGAGAAGGATTCCGCTAATACTAGCCACCGTGCTACTGGTGGGTACCCCATGGCGGAAACAAGCCCCCAGCGCATAGTGGTTGACGACAAGTATTTACAAATGGAAAAAAAATAAAACCGGGTGCTAATGCGTTGCTATACGAGGTGGAATCCGGCGATAGTTTTTTATTGGACGGTAGCCTTTACCGATTCAAGCCCATTGACGGTGACGATGAAGAGCAACCCAAAAAAATCATCCTGCCAAATAACACTTTCTTTTCGAGCCCACGGTTTGGAAACAGTCCGCGCGACGGGCTGGCCCGTTCCACACTTTCAGCCCCCACCCTTAGGTGGTATTTGTTTGCATGATTTGGTGGTTTGCGTGTTTTATCGGTATTTTTTCTTTTGAAACACCGGATTGATGGAAATTAAACAATAGTAGTAAAGCGATCCAAAACCCATTCCAGGACGATCGGTTGATTCGCATGTCTCACCCTTCCTGTCAAATATATCAAGCTCACAATCCTTTCATCGGCTGTTGGGTGGGGGGTATGACTGGTAACAGCGTAAACTGAAGGGGTTTTCACAGCGCAGGCGTGATCGGTATCGACATTTAAGATGTTTTGGATCGGTTCCCTATTTTGCGCTATATTCTCGTTTTTCGTTTTTTATACGGGTTATAACGGCACATCTTGATTTCCATATGAAGAATAAGAGAAACTAATAATGGCAATAAAGCATGTGCCCACCAGGAGGAGCTGTTTGAATTAACAACTCAACCAAAAAGACCGATATAAAGGGATACCCGATCCGCTTGGGAGTAAAACACCATGAATATTGGGAAAATATTGAAGACAAAGGGCTATGTGATACGCTCCATTAATCAGGACGCAGCATTGGCTGACGCCGTTCGGTTGATGGTGGAATACGGCATTGGTTCATTGATGGTCGTTGATGCTGAAAATCCCATTTCCATCATTACAGAGAGGGATGTTTTGGGCGCGGCAGATGGTCAACTACAGGATTTCACCGCCATCAGGGTCCGTGATGTTATGGCCAGGCAATTAGTCACTTGCGACAGTACTTTCGACATGAATGAAGCTATGGATTTGATGACCAATAATGTGACAGGACGGCGAATTCGTCATCTTCCGGTCGTGGATGACGGGAAGCTAACCGGCGTTGTGTCCATCGGCGATATTGTCCATGCCTTGCTCAAAGAAGCCCGGTTTGAAAACAGGCTGTTAAAAAACTACATACGCAATTGGCCGGAGGAAGAGCACGAAATTTGACCTTTGCGTATACGTCCTGAAGGGAGAAGGAATGCCCCTTCAGGACCTAAACAACATACTGCTATCGTTTCGATGACGTCCCGCGTCGCATACTTGGATCGTCGAGTATCCACAGATCTAATCAGACAATCGAGTGGTGGGTGAATGTTATTCGAGCCTGAACCGGAGTTCTGTTACAGGGTTTGAATGAATAAAACCATCCGGCGTTTGTCCCCCGCGTCTGCCTTTGCCAAGTATGCTTATAGTGATGGTGTGAATTTCTGAGGCCACCAGCCCGGGTTATGCCATAAAAACCCGCGGCGGCTTGCTAAGATGCTGAATCGACAACACTGACTCGCCGGGTATCCCGCCAGGCCCTTCAACATACGGTATGCATGCATCCTTCGTTCCATATAAACGGTCCGTGTACCATTTCCGCCAACGTCAGCTTCCGATTCGTATGCCCTGCATCGTCAACCCTGAGAAACCCTCGCGACGATGTTTGCATTAGCCGGGCTAGACGGCTAGACCGCTTCCTCAACCCGTAGGCGGTTGTCTTTGGCAAAATCTAACAGGAATTGAAATAGCTGTGGTGATTCGTGCTCAAGCAGCGAGTCTACGCTGACGCACTTGACGCCATCACGTATGATTACTTTGACTGCTGGATGATAAATAATTCGCCGACCAGGCCCGTATCGCGCCACTGAACCCGAGAGGCGTTCGGCCCAATCACTCGGCCGAAACTTACGGCCATCGGTGGTTTGGCCAAAAATGATTAGTTTTTTGGTTAAATCCTGCATTATCTTTTCTACAGCCCCAGTTCCAGGCGGCACTTCGATTCTCCGGTTATTTTTTGACATATCTATGATATCAGTCTCCAAGATTGGATACACTACTTCCTATCGGATTTGTGTCAAATTAAGGAAACAAGTTCAATGAAATTGGAATATTGGCTTGATCGCTGGCTTAATCATCAAATCGGCTTCCATGAAGAACACGGTTCAAGCTTACTACGAGAGTTTTGGCCAACTGTGTGTGTCAAGTCACCTTGTCAGGTGTTTGTACCATTGTGCGGAAAAAGTAAAGATATTTCCTGGCTTGCGGACCACAATCACCGTGTATCGGCGGTGGAAATTTCAGAGCTTGCCGTGTCGGCTTTTTTTAGCGAAGCCGGTTTAAATCCCACGCAGACCGAACAAGACGGCTTTGTCGTCTGGACAGCGGGTAAGGTGAAAATCTGGCAAGGCGATTTCTTTAAATTGCAAGCTCATCACCTGGATTCCCCGGCTTTTATTTGGGACCGCGACGCGTTGGTGGCTCTCCCCGTGCAATGGCGACAACGTTATATCACTCACATGGCTTTAATTTGCCCGGCAGCGGTGATGTTGCTGGCTACCGTTGAGTACGCGCAGGAGGAAATGCAAGGACCACCGTTCTCTGTCAGCAAGACGGATTTGCAACACTATCTCGGTGACCGTCATTTGGATTGTTTGTACAGGAAAGATGTGTTGCAGGCGTTTCCACGCTTTATGGAAAAAGGCTTAAGCGGATTATTTGAATCAGTTTATAGCGTACAGTTATAAAAGGTGGTATACGCTTGCTGCCGCCAAGCTGGCCAAGCTCATGGTTAATAGAACGAAATTGATGTAGCGCTGCGTTTTAAATTGATTTTGAACCAGGGAATCAACCATGGCTTCGGTATGCACATGATGGCCACGAAGCTTGTCATCAAGCATTTCATCCGCACAGTTGCAGGCAATCTCCCGAGCAGTTTGTTGTGCGGTATCCTTTGCTACCACATCAGTGATTTCGATAATAAGCTGGTGAAACTCATCACTCTGCGTAAATGCTTCAAATTGCTGTTGCCACTGGGACATCAGCGTGTCCTCCAACGTCTTAACCGCGTTGACGCTGGTTTCCTGGGCGATTTCCTTGGCGCTGGATTCGGCGGCGTGATGGGCAACGGATTTGGCGATATCGGTACTCACACTTTGCGCGGTGTTGATAGCCGTTTCACGCGCTTGAATGTCGGCATGAAATTTGGCGACATCGGTGGCAACATGCTCGGCGGTTTGCTTGGCAATGGTTTCCACAAGCCGTCGAAGGGAAGCTTCATCAAATGTCGGTACGGTTTGTTCGCCGCGTGTGGGGCCGATGTCTTCGTTGCTGGCCGGTTGCTTGTCAATACTTCGTAAAATGGTATCCAGGCTTTCCTGGGTGGCGGGTTTGATCATAAAGCCGTCCACGCCGGCTTCGCGTGCATCCATTTTGTCCTGATCGGACTCCTTTGAGGTACACATGATCACGGGGATCAAGGCCGTATCGTGATTGGAGCGAATGGCGCGCGTGGCGTCAGGACCGTCCATGCCAGGCATGAAGTAATCCATGAAAATGATATCCGGAATCTTGTTTTTCAAATAGTCGAGGGCTTCCAGCCCCGATTCGGCACAGTCGACTTGCAAGCCCTTTCTCTTCAGAATCTTAATCAGACCGAAGCGGGCTACTTTAGAATCGTCGACGACTAATGCCGTTTTTAGCTCCATACAGGCTCCCTGACCAGCTAACGCAAAGAAGGTTAAACCCGCCTTACTCACCTGCCAGTGGTCGGACAGGCTCTAGCCAACCGCACGACCCGACGTTAGACATTAGCCTAGATGAGAAAGGCAGGCAAATATCCCAGTAAGATGGGACTTACCTCTATTGTTCTCGGCTAAGGAAGCAAAAAGTTAACCGTGCCGTAGTGGCATGGGTCTTGGCTGATTCAGGAGGCCCTAATTGTCGAAATTACTGAGCTTCTGTTTTAATTCCGCACTACGGTCCTGCAATGCCTCCATCTGTTTTTGCAGTTCGCGGTAGCGAGTCTCTAAATTGTCGTTTTCTGCGTCTAATTGCGCGCTTCTTTGTTCGGCCTCACGCAAGGCAACCTCGTCGTCTCCGCCTCCACCGACTCTTCCTGCCGAGCTGGAATTTCCACTGTATTTTTGGAATTGTTCGGCCACGTTCATCAGCGACACTTCACGCAATTCATCTTCAGATGGTCCTTGCAGCAATTGCCCCTTTTTTAACCGGTTGATGTTGTCGTTGCTAAAAGCCTCGCGATTGGCAAGGAAAATGGCAAGCATCATTTCCTTGGTACTGTAATTGGCATCGGTACGCATGCGATCCGCCACTTTCCATAAAGTGTCTCCGGAACTCGTTGGACCGTAACTTTCGCCAAATACCAGCAATGGCCAGATGAATAACAGGCTTATCATCGTTGCGCGGCGTACCGTCAGCATAAAGAATCTCCTTTTACATGCGGGTTCAATACGGGATTCGACCACGGAATCCGTCGAACATGCATGGTTATCGGCGAAAAAATTTAAAATTTTATCAAACACTGGAATGGGAAGACAATTCACAGCTTAAAATAGCTTAGCCGGGCGAGCTGCGCAGGTCAAAGGATTGCGCGGATTCGGCGACAAAGGACGTTCTCAGAACGTCATGGCCGACGATCCTGAAACCGGTTTTATAGATTAACATGGAAGGAGCCAATCTTGGGAGGAAGTGATATGCACGTCACCTTGGTATATGTTGAGGTAAAACCTCAGTTTGTCGAGGATTTTATCCAGGCCACGGAAAAGAACCATAGGGCCTCGGTTGCGGAGTCTGGCAACCATCGTTTTGATATTTTGCGATCGGCCGAGAATCCCTGCTCATTTGTGCTTTATGAGGCCTATAAGGACCAGCAGAGCGCCGCGGATCACAAAAAAACCGATCATTATTTATCCTGGCGGAAAACCGTGGAGGACTGGATGGCGCAACCGCGCCAAGGTGTAGCCTATCACGGCCTGTTTCCCCAATGCCCATGATCACACCTTTCAGCATTGCGGCGCTGCCGAAAATAGTGTTCGGTCACGGCTGCCTGGCGAAGCTTGGGGCGCTGCTTGAGCCCTATGGTTCGCGTGTATTGGTACTTACCGGCAAGACATCTTTTCGAGAGTCCAAACAGTATCTAAATCTCGAGCGGGCACTGAGTGGTGACGGTTTCAGCTTGCAGGGGGTGGTGATTGAGTCCGAACCTTCCCCCGGTGACGTGGACGTATTGGTAAACCATTGGCGTTCATTCGCGCCTCAAATGGTCCTGGCTATCGGTGGCGGTAGCGTTATGGATGCCGGCAAAGCTATGGCGGGTTTGATACCCCAACAGCATTCCGTCATGGATTATTTGGAAGGTGTCGGTCCTGAATTGCCTTATGAAGGCCCCTCGCTGCCGTTAATTGCTGTTCCCACCACTGCCGGCACTGGAAGCGAGGCGACAAAAAACGCTGTATTAAGTGTTTCAGGGCCGAATGGCTTTAAAAAATCATTCCGGAGTGAAAAACTTGTTGCCGCGTTGGCGCTGCTTGATCCCGATTTGTTGGCCTCGGCGCCTGCCCCGTTGATCGCCGCCAACGGCATGGATGCATTAACCCAGCTTATGGAGTCTTATGTCTCCAGCGGCGCCAATCCCTTTACCGACGCGCTGGCCCTGAGCGGTATACAACTGGTGATCAGGGCGCTTCCCGTTTGGTACCGGCAACAGGCGCATGCTAAGGGGGCCATGGGGGAGATGGCCTACGCCGCATTACTGTCCGGTATTTGTCTGGCCCAAGCCGGTCTTGGTTCAGTGCATGGCTTGGCGTCGCCATTGGGAGCTTTTTTTCCCATACCGCATGGGGTGGTATGCGGGACCCTGCTGGCCGAAGCGACAGCTTTGAATCTACAAGCCATGCAAGAACGTGAGCCTGAAAACAGTGCCCTGGCAAAGTATCGGCATATGGCGAAGTTGTTTCACCAGGGCGGTGATACGACAAAAATGCTGGCCGTGCTCAGGTAGTGGACTGAAGACATGCAGTTACCCGGATTGAGCGCCTACGGTGTCAGCGCCTGCGATATCGACCTTATTGTTGCGCATTGCCGCGGCGGCAGCATGCGCACCAATCCCATTGCGCTTAGCGACGATGAATTGGGTCGCTTGCTTCGAGCCCGGTTGTGATAGAATGGGCATTTTATTTTTTCTTAAAATAACAGGATACGTATGCAGGAACAAGCCAATGCTTTGGCAGGCCAGATTGACGATTTACTCGAACGCGCAACCGCGTTAAGGGGGTATCTTTGACTTCGATAACAAGCAAGAGCGCTTAGAGGAAGTCAACAAGGAACTGGAAGATCCATCTGTTTGGAACAATCCCGAACACGCGCAAGCCCTGGGTAAGGAAAAGGCACAGCTGGAAAATGTTGTCGAACAGCTTGCTCACATTAATCAACAGTTAGCCGATAGCCGGGAACTACTGGAAATGGCCAGTGAGGAAGCCGACGAGCCCAGTATCCAAGGCCTGGCCGAGGACATCGCCCAATTTTCCCGCCAGCTGGAAGCCTTGGAGTTTCGGCGTATGTTCAGCGGGGAATTGGACGAGGGCAATGCCTTTGTCAATATTCAGTCCGGTGCCGGTGGCACCGAAGCGCAGGACTGGGCCGACATGCTGCTACGCATGTATCTGCGCTGGGGTGATCAGCATCGTTTTAAAACGGAATTCATTGAAGAGTCGCCGGGTGATGTTGCGGGAATTAAAAGTGCCACGGTACGGTTCGACGGTGAGTACGCCTACGGGTGGTTGCGTACCGAGTCGGGCGTGCACCGTTTGGTAAGGAAATCACCGTTCGATTCCGGTAATCGCCGACATACATCGTTTGCCTCGGTGTGGGTTTCACCGGAAATCGATGAATCTTTGGAAGTGGAAATCAATGACGGGGATTTAAAAATCGATACCTACCGTGCCAGCGGCGCGGGCGGGCAACACGTGAACCGTACCGACTCGGCGGTGCGTATTACCCATTTACCCAGCGGGATCGTGGTACAGTGCCAGAACGACCGGTCCCAGCACCGGAATAAAGCCACGGCCATGAAACAACTGCAATCCAAGCTGTATGATTTGGAATTGAAAAAACGCCAACAGCAGGCCCAGGCCTTGGAGGATAGTAAGTCCAGTATCGGCTGGGGAAGCCAAACTCGTTCCTATGTTTTGGATCAATCGCGTATCAAGGATTTGCGTACCGGTGTGGAAACGGGCAATACCCAAGCGGTATTGGACGGTGATTTAGATGATTTTATCGAAGCCAGTTTAAAAAGTGGATTATAAGAGGTCCCATGTCAGACGAAGAAAATGAAAATGAAAATGAATATATAGCACAGCGTCGAGCCAAACTTGCGCAGATGCGTGAGGACGGATTTGGCTTTCCCAATCAATTCCGACCCAGCGCACTGGCAGCCGAGTTGCATAGCGGCCACGATCAAAGTGATGGCGATAGTCTGGATAAAATTGCCTTGCCGGTGGCTGTCGCCGGCCGTTTGATGCTGAAACGAAAAATGGGTAAAGTTAGTTTCGCGACCATTCAGGATCGTAGCGGTCAAATCCAGTTATTCCTGCAGCGTGACGCCTTGCCTGAAGGACTGTATCAAAAATTTCAGCAATGGGATTTCGGCGACATACTCGGGGCCCGCGGAACCTTGTTTAAAACCAAAACCGGAGAATTATCGGTTCGGGTCGCGGAACTGGAAATGATCACCAAGTCCTTGCGCCCGCTGCCCGCCAAATTTGAAGGTCTGCAGGATATGGAAATCCGTTACCGGCAACGGTATTTGGACTTGATCATGAACCATGATAGCAGGTGCGTATTCCAACTGCGGGCCAAAGCCATTTCCACCATGCGGCGGTTTCTGCACGAGCGCGAATTTATGGAAGTGGAGACCCCCATGATGCATCCTATTGCGGGCGGGGCGGCAGCCAAACCGTTTGTTACCCACCACAATGCGTTGGATATGGATATGTATTTACGGATTGCGCCTGAATTGTATCTGAAACGGCTGGTCGTGGGAGGGTTTGAGCGGGTTTTTGAAATTAACCGTAATTTTCGCAATGAAGGTGTTTCCATCAGGCATAATCCGGAGTTCACCATGCTGGAACTGTATCAGTCCTATGCGGATTACCGGGATATCATGACCCTTACAGAGGATTTAGTGCGCCAGACGGCCATGGCAACCATGGGAACGGCACAGCTACGTTACCAAAAGGAAAGTCTTTATTTTGACAAACCCTTTGCTCGTCACAGCTTTATTGAATCCATCTTGCATTACAACAAGGCATTGGACGATGCTACCGTGCATGACGCCAATGCGCTACGGTCCTGGTGTGATAACGCGCATATCGCTTTGCCCGATGATGCGCCGCTGGCAAAGATTCAATTGGAAGTGTTTGAAAAAACCGTCGAGCGTAAACTTTGGCAGCCAACGTTTATCACCGGATATCCCGCCGAGGTGTCACCGCTTGCCCGCCGAAGCGACAACGATCCGCAAAGTACCGATCGTTTTGAGTTATTTGCCGCCGGCTATGAAATCGCCAACGGTTTTTCCGAGTTGAATGATCCGGAGGATCAGGCCGAACGGTTCCGGCAACAGGTGCGTGATCGTGAATCCGGTGACGATGAAGCCATGTCATACGATGCCGATTTTGTTCGTGCCCTGGAATACGGCATGCCGCCAACCGGCGGTGTCGGAATCGGCGTCGACCGTTACGTCATGTTGCTGACGGGCTCGGCATCCATACGGGATGTCTTATTGTTTCCCCATATGAGGCCGGAATAACGCGATGCCTGCGGAAACGCGCCGATGCACCTGATCAGAGCGCACCTGTTTCAACGCGTTTCCGCTCGAACCGCTTTGCTGCCATGTGGTAAGGCTTGCGCCGGCACATGGCAGGTTAACACACTTTAGCCGTTGAGCAGGCCCTGTACCGCCAATACTTCCTCGCGGGCTTCTTCCATGGCCTTGATGCTGTCATCAGGAGACAGTCCGAGCTTTTTAAAAGCCGGAATATTTTCCCAATTGGTGTCCGCGTGGTAGTGCTGACTGCCGATATGGCTGTGTAAATTGGCGACCATGACCACGTCCACCAAATCGGGGGATTCGCTCTCATCGCGGGTTAGGTCTTCGTGATCAGCGGCCACTTTAATCAACTCGACGGGGAAATGCCATTGCGACAAAATTTCATTTCCAACCCGCGTATGCAGGGCTGCAATGACCTGCTGCAGTGATTGCGGATCGCCAATGATATGGGGTACCGTTTCCGCACGCATCACCACGGGGAGTGAACCGATGTCGTGGATCAGTCCCGCCAACATGGCTTCGTCGGGTTTCAATTTGGTGAATTTACGGGCGATGACATTGCTCATGGCTGCCACCGTGGTGCTGTGTACCCACAATTCCTTAAGGTATTTCTTCACCATGCTCAGTGAACTTGCCTGGTACAACTGTTCCATTACCAAGGTTGTGACCAGGTTGCGTACCATCACATTTCCCAAACGAGTGACGGCATGCTGAACATTTTCCACTTGCGCGTTACCTCGCATCAGCGGGCTGTTGGCCACCTGCAGCAACCGGGCTGTCAATGCCGTATCGGTGCTGATGATTTTTGACACCGCCGTTGCCGATACTTCAGGATCCTCGACCACTTCGCGGACCTTGATGGCAACTTCCGGGAGGGTGGGTAAGTTCAAGCGATTGTTTTCAATATCCGAGAGCAATTGCTGCAAAAAATTTTCGGTATCGGCCTCGGTAGCAAGCTGCGCCATGTTTCCTCCTCAGAAGTGCCGGCCCATTTCCTATGCCATTACATCTACCGATTACCGAAAAACTTTAGGCGAGATTGTGACACGTGCGGTTCACGTTTTCGCAGGCAGGCTGTAGGGAAGTTGCAGCCGTTGCAGGGCTATGCCGTCTACACTGCCGGCACGCAGATCGCCCTGTTCGACGGCTTGTATCTTCAGGACAGCCAAACAATCAAAGCCATTGCCGGGCGCAGCCTGGCTAGCGGCGATTTTCCCCACAGGCTGGCTTGGATCGCGGGCATTGTAAACATCGGAGCCTTCAGGGGTCGGTTCACCGTCGCCGTGCATTAAAAACATGCGTCGTTTCAACGTGCCCAAGTAGTTCATGCGAGCGACAATTTCCTGACCCGGATAACAACCCTTGGTAAAGCTGAGGCCGTCAACCGCATCAAAATTCATCATTTGGGGAATAAACTCTTCCTGTGTGGCGGGAAAAAGTTGTGGTTCACCGGCTCGAACAGCCAGCCATTGCCAAGGCCGCAGCCCGGTGGGCCAAACGTTTTCGTTTTTGCGCAACGATTGCCATAACGCCATTAATTGCTGCGGTGTCGAAAAAATTTCAAAGCGTGGGACCTGGCCCGGTAGACGAACCACATGATAGCCTTGGTTATGTATAGCATTACCGGACTGGGCAGGGAAATCACCTAAACTAGTAGAAAGCAGCGATTCGGCGTCGACCCCGGCAATTCCCATGTCGGCCATATCCTCGGTAGGCTCGAATTGTACTTTGGCCATAAGTACATACTTTCGTAGTCGGTCTAGGGTGGCTTCGGCCAACGACTCGGGGAGGCTGAAATAGAGATCTCCGTGTAAGCGATACAACCGCAAAATACTGAATAATCGCCCTTTAGGGTTGCAATATCCGCTCAATTGGCTATAGTTATCAGCTACTTGGGTGACGTCGTTGGTGAGTTGGCCTTGCATAAAGCCAATCGCGTCGTCCCCGGTCACACGTACCATCGATCGATGGCATAGAGCGGTGATGATGGTCGATTGAGCGGCGGCAGCCAATTCGGATTGCGGCTCGGAAAAGTGGCTCAGGGTGTTGCCTATGTAACAGGCACCTTGTTGGCGTAAAAATTCTAACCATAAGTGATTCATCGTGGTACATTCAATCGCGTAAGAAATGGTAAGATAACTTACAACAGTCATAGCAAAGGACGCAAATGATCAAAGGCAAAGCGCCTGTTAATTTAAATTTATTTTCCATCGCATTTCCGGTCGGGGCAGTAGTTTCCATTCTTCATCGGTTAACCGGGATGCTGTTATTCCTGGTTATTCCCATCGCCATCTACCTGTTGCAGTACTCACTGGGCAGTGAGGAAAAATTCAACCAAATTCAGCAGCTGTTTTCGGGATGGCAGATAAAGTTTGCGGCATTGATGCTGCTGTGGGCGTTATTGCATCATTTTTTTGCCGGTATCCGCTTTCTACTTTTGGATTTGGATATTGGCTTGAGTCGTATACAGGCACGAAATTCCGCTGCCGCTGTGTTAATCGCGTCGGTAATGTGCCTTTTCCTGGCGCTATGGCTAATATGATGCTGGCAACGGGATTGAAAGCCTGGGTCTGGCAACGTTTGAGCGCCGTGTATCTGGCGATTTTTGTGGTATGGTTCAGCGTCCATTTATGGATGTCACCACCCGCGGATTTTCAGCATTGGAGGCAATGGATGGCCCAGCCTCAAGTCGCCAGCGCATTTGCATTGTTTTTTATTTCCTTGATGATACACGCCTGGGTAGGTATACGCGATATCGTTATGGATTACATTCATCCCCTGATCTGGCGAGCCCTGGTGCTGGCAACGGTTATATTTTCGCTGTTGGGCGCCGGCGCCTGGTCATTTTTAGTATTGGCAGGCATTGAATATTAATCGACGTAAATTTGATACATTGGTCATTGGTGCCGGTGGTGGCGGCTTACGCGCGGCCTTGGAACTCGCCCAGGCTGACGCGAAAGTAGCGGTTGTGTCCAAAGTCTTTCCGACCCGGTCACACACGGTGGCGGCTCAAGGTGGGATTAATGCCGCTTTGGCCAATGTGTTGCCGGATAATTGGCACTGGCATATGTACGATACGGTCAAAGGCAGCGATTACCTGGGCGACCAGGATGCCATCGAATATATGTGCCGTGCAGCACGCAATATCGTTATTGAACTGGAGCATGCCGGGGTACCTTTTTCCCGCTTGGAAAGCGGTGGAATCTATCAGCGGCCTTTCGGCGGTCAAAGCCAGAATTTTGGTGGTGATCAGGCGGCTCGCACCTGTGCGGCGGCGGACCGTACCGGGCATGCCATATTGCATACCCTTTATCAGCAAAATATTCGTGCAAAGACTCATTTTTTTGATGAATATTTCGCGGTTGACCTTTTGCATGATAATGAGGGGTTTGTGCTGGGAGCGCTGCTGTTGGATATCGCCAGTGGCGAGCCGCTTATCATCGAGGCTAAATCCACGCTCATTGCCACGGGAGGCGCCGGTCAAATCTTTCGCACCACCACCAATGCCATGATCAATACGGGCGACGGCATGGCCATGGCGTTACGAGCCGGCATTCCACTTCAGGATATGGAGTTTTTTCAGTTTCATCCAACCGGTATCGCAGGTAAAGGCATGCTGATCACGGAGGGGGCAAGGGGGGAGGGTGGTTATCTGGTCAATAGCGAGGGCCAACGATTTATGGAGAACTACGCACCCCGTGTCAAGGATCTCGCAAGTCGTGACGTTGTCAGCCGTTCCATTGCCATCGAGGTTCGCGAAGGCCGGGGATGCGGTGAACATGGCGAGTTTGTATGGCTAAAATTGAATCATTTGGATGCCGACATGATAGCAAAACGGTTGCCGGGTATTCGGGATATGGTACAAACATTCTTAAGGATAGATCCGGCCAAAGAAATGATACCGGTTTTCCCAACGGCCCATTACACCATGGGCGGCATCCCCGCTAATCGTCACGGTCAAGTGGTGGTACCCGAGCAGTTGGGTGAGGAGCCCATTCCCGGCCTGTATGCGGTAGGGGAGTGTGCCTGTGTATCCGTGCACGGTGCCAACCGACTGGGAGGCAACTCCTTACTCGATATCGTTGTTTTTGGGCGGGCGGCGGCCAAAGACATGACGGAATTTCTTGCCGAAAACCGTTTTCACCGTATGCTGGATGAAAGTTACGTGGAGCGTGCCATGGATCGTTTGGCCCGCTAGGACCAGCGGGGTGATGGTGAGTCCGTGGCCGAGTTACGCACTGAGCTCAAAACCGTGATGGAAACCTATTGCGGCGTATTCCGTGAAAAATCCGTGCTTGGCAAAGGCGTGGCAAAAGTGACAGAACTGGCCAGGCGCATGGATGACGTGCGGCTTCGCGATCGCAGTAAAAAGTTTAATACCGCCCGTATTGAAGCGCTTGAACTCGATAATCTGATGGACAACGCCCTGGCTACCGTGTGCAGTGCATTAGCCCGCGAAGAGAGCAGGGGCGCTCATAGCCGCATTGATTTTCCAGAGCGCGATGACATTCAGTGGCTAAAACATAGCTTATATTATAAACAGGACAATCGTTTGGAATATAAACCGGTTCGCACCAAGCCGTTGACAGTGGATTCATTTCCACCCAAACCCAGGATTTATTAAACCATGCAGGTACAACTATCCATTTATCGTTACGACCCCGACTCCGGTGCCGAACCGCAGATGCAGAATTTTGAACTGGATCATTTGGCCAATGATGCCATGGTTTTGGACGCCTTGGTGGCCGTAAAGACCAGCGATGAAAGCCTGAGTTTTCGCCGTTCCTGTGGGGAGGGTGTATGCGGGTCCGACGGCATAAATATTAACGGTCGAAATGGCCTGGCATGTATCACACCCCTGCAGGGGCTGAAGCAGCCCGTGGTGTTGCGGCCCTTGCCCGGTCTGCCGGTGATACGCGACCTCGTGGTTGATATGGACTTGTTTTATAAGCAATACCGCAACGCGAAACCGTATTTGCTGGCCAAGGAGCCAAAGCCGGAGGTGGAATACGTGCAAACACCGGAACAACGCGACCGCCTTGACGGTCTGTATGAATGTGTTTTGTGTGCGTGTTGCTCGACGTCCTGCCCTTCGTTTTGGTGGAATCCGGATAAATTCATGGGCCCGGCGGCCTTGCTGCAGTCTTGGCGGTTTTTAGCGGACAGTCGGGATCAAGCCATGGAAAGCCGGTTGATGGAGCTCAATGATGCCTATAAATTGTTTCGCTGCCATTCCATCATGAATTGCGTTGAAGTGTGTCCCAAGGGTTTGAATCCGACGGCAGCCATTGGGGAGATTAAAAAACTTATGTTAAAACAATCACTATGACCGATAGCCTGATTGTGGACTTGCGCAGATTACAGTGGAAATGCCGTCGGGGTATGTTGGAATTGGACAATTTGCTGATGCCTTTTATTGAATTGGGTTATAATGAATTGACCGCGCAGGAGAAACGAACTTTTGACCAGCTCCTGGGATGTTCAGATCAGGTATTGTTAACCTGGCTGCTTGGGAGCAAACCACCGGAGAAACCGGAGTTTGCCAATGTCATCGAAAAAATCCGCTCAACCGCTCACGCTTAAGATCATGCCATCACGGCAATTGGCCATGTTTTTACTGCTAACCCATGCGGGCGCTGTATTGTTAATCAGTCTATTATTGTTGCCTCCCGGGGTTATTTTTGTGCTGGCCGGCGCAGTGGTGGTGAGCCTGTATTCCAATTTACGCCGTTTTGTGGGATTGCGAAGCAAATTTTCCATCGTTGAAGCCGTATGGGACAGTGATGGTGAATGGATGCTTCTCAGTGCTCACGGTGAAGCTATGCCGGCCGCCCTGCTTCCCAATATGACCATGTATTCAGCCTTGGTTATGCTGCATTTTCGATTGCTGGAAGCCCGTGGAACCCGTTCGCTGATATTGACCCGGGACAGCCTTGACCGTAAAACCTTCCGCCATTTGCGAGTCCGGCTGCAAATGGAACCGCCGCAATAGCAAACTGCGATTTTGTGTCCCCGGAATACGTTGTATAATGCCCCTCAGACGCGTACTTCAAAATCAGAATTAGACAAGAAAGCCTTTAGGGTAGGATAAAATTCATGCTGATCCGTTGTTTGTGCTTATGGCTTGGTTTGGCGGCGGTTCCTCACGGATTGATGGCCGAGCCTGGTGACGTTTATAGGGAGAAGGGCGATTTAAAGGCCATTGTAAAACATGGCAAACTTCGCATCCTGTTGCCTGTGCCTAGTACCTATGAGAATTCCTTGCCGCGAAGCGGATTTCCCATCCACTATGAAACTGTCATATTACAAAAATTCGCCGCATCTTTGAATGTGCAACCCGTTGTGCACTATGTGGATAAACGTGAGCAACTTATTCCGGCATTATTGGCCGGTGAAACCGATATTATCGGCGCCAACCTGACCATCACCAAAAAACGCCATAAACAGATCGCCTTTACTGTACCTTTTGAAACGGTTACAGAGCAAATCATTTGTCGAAAATCCGATTCGATAAAGACGCTTAACGATTTGAAAGGCCGCGAGATCGCCATTCACAAATCGAGCTCGTTTTGGGAAACCGTGCAGGCGCTGAGAAAAAAGCAACCGGGCATCAAGATAAAGGCGGTCGAGGAAACCATTCCCACCGAAGCGATTGTGGACGCTGTGGCCGAGGGCAAATACGATTTAACTGTTGCCGATAGCAACTTGATCAAGGCCGTGCTGATCAATAATCCCGAGCTTGCGGCGGGCATGGACCTGACCGCATCGCGCCCGATTGCCTGGGGCCTGCGTCCACAGGCCGCAGCGTTGCAAAAAAAACTTAACAAGTTTATCGAAAAAGAACAGTGGTTTCGTAAACGCCACAAGGTATATATGGCGGATTGGGCTGAGATAAAAAAACGTAAGGTGTTGCGGGTATTGACTCGAAATAGCGCGGCTTCCTATTTCCTGTGGCGTGGGGAATTGCTGGGGTTTGAGTATGAATTGATGAAGCGGTTTGCGAAGAAAAACAACATTCATGTGGAGATGATCGTACCACCGACCCGCGCGGATTTACTGACCTGGTTAAAACAGGGTAAAGGTGATGTGGTGGCTGCCTCGTTGACCATAAGCGCACAGCGCCAGGCTCAGGGTGTGAACTTCAGTCGACGCTACAATAAAGTAAAGGAGGTCGTTGTTGCGCGTAAAAGTGACGATAAAATAAAAAATATCAACGATTTAGCCGGCCGATCCGTGTATGTTCGTCCCAGCAGTTCGTATTGGCAAACGCTTACACAGTTAAAAAAAGACGGCATTGATGTAGTCATTAAACCCGCGCCGGAAGATTTGGAAACCGAGGAGATCATTGAGAAAGTTGCCTCCGGTGAATACGATCTTACCGTGGCTGACAGCCATATCGTGGCCATTGAATTGACCATTCGCGATGATATTAAGAGTGCTTTGGAGGTTAAGGACAATGTGTTGCAAGGTTGGGTGGTGCGTAAGGATTCATCCAAGTTGCTTGCAAAACTCAATGCTTTTGTAAAGAAGGAATACCGCGGATTGCACTACAACATTTTATATAAAAAATACTTTACCAACAAACATTCCATCAATAAGTATGTCAATGCACGGGTGGACATGGGGGATGGGAAGATATCGCCGTGGGAGTCAATTACTCGAAGCTATGCTTCCAAGTACCAGTTCGATTGGCGATTGATTACCGCTCAAATGTACCAGGAAAGCGGCTTTGATCCTAAAGCGAAATCTTGGGTCGGCGCTTTGGGTTTGATGCAAGTGATGCCTAAAACCGGTAGATCAATGGGATTTAAGGATCTGCGACAGCCTGAAAAAGGCCTGCACGCCGGTGTCAAATACCTCGCTTGGTTGCGCGAACGTTTTGAGGCCGAACTTTCAGTTAAAGACCGAATGTGGTTTATTCTGGCGGCGTATAATGCCGGTCTGGGCCACGTGTTCGATGCGCGGACATTGGCGCGACGCAAAGGTCTGGACCCCAACATATGGTTCGGTAATGTCGAGCAAGCCATGTTGTTACTTTCCAAAAAAAAATACGCTCGCAGGGCACGACACGGATATGTGCGCGGCTATGAGCCTGTGCAGTACGTGCGCAAAATACGTGATCGTTACAATGCCTACCTGCGACTTGTTGACAATCAGGTGCTAATCCCAAAAAACAACGGCATGACTGCCGCATGCCGGACACAATCCGTTATAAGTGACGTCGCCGCTGTCGGATATGACTTTAAAGTAGTTTATATTTCCCGTCAGGTACAAACTGCCCACTAAATCTTTAGAAGACCCCTGTTTATTTTTGATAACCCGGGTTCGCGCCTCACCCGGGCTACGGGTTCTATGGCGCATTGTGGCGCCGTTGGATGGAGGGGGGCCATTTTATCAATCCGCACAGAAAAGTAGGTTTTTATTTTGCTTGATTCCACATTTTCGAAATGTTTGTAAGCCATTAGCAAGTAAGTTGCGAGACGATTCACGCGCCTTCTACTGGTGAAAAGTTTGATTTAACAGGCAAGACAAATCGTTGACATGACAGTCAATGAAGTGACTGCATTGAAAAAATGCAAATTTTTTTTAATGGCAGTAACACGAGCCCATTCTGCGCCGTCATCGGGTTGCTACGCAACGCGTTATCAAGTCATCGGTGGGCGGTGCGGTGGGTACAATACGGTGTTGCTCATGGGCCATTTTTCGTCGTGGCAGGGATAGTCCAAGGTGTAGTGCAATCCGCGGCTTTCTTTGCGGTCCATGGCGCAACGGATGATCAGTTGGGCGACCTGAGCCAGATTGCGCAGTTCAATAAGATCGCTGCTGACGCGAAAGTTACCGTAGTATTCATCGATTTCCTTAAGCAATAAATCAATACGGTGTTTGGCTCTCTGCAGGCGTTTACTGGTGCGTACGATGCCCACATAGTCCCACATAAAGCGCCGTAACTCATGCCAGTTATGGGTCACAACCACGACTTCGTCGGAATCGGTGACCCGGCTTTCATCCCATTCCGGTAAGCTCTGTGGATGGGGCAGGGACGGTAATTGGGCTTGAATGTCTGCGGCCGCCGCTTTTGCAAAAACGATACATTCCAGCAGAGAATTGCTGGCCATGCGGTTGGCACCGTGCAAGCCGGTATGGGCCACTTCACCGACTGCATACAAACCGGGCAGATCGGTTCTGCCGTGCTTGTCGGTCATAATACCGCCGCAGGTATAATGCGCGGCGGGAACCACGGGAATGGGTTCTCGGGTGATATCGATGCCAAAGCGTAAACAGGTCCGGTGTATATTGGGAAAATGCTCGGTGATAAATTGACTGGATTGATCGCTGATATCGAGAAAGATACACTCAATACCCAGGCGCTTCATTACATGATCGATGGCTCTGGCGACAATGTCTCTTGGTGCGAGTTCCGCCCGGGGGTCAAATTCCGGCATAAAGCGCGTGCCGTCCGGCAATATCAATTTACCGCCTTCCCCGCGCAAGGCCTCGCTTATGAGAAACGACTTGGCTTTTGGGTGGAACAGGCATGTGGGGTGAAACTGAATAAATTCCATGTTGGCCACACGGCAGCCTGCCCGCCAGCCAATGGCGATACCGTCGCCGGAAGCGATGTCGGGATTGCTGGTATAGAGGTAGACCTTGCCGGCTCCTCCAGTCGCTAATACCACGGTTTTGGCGGCGTATACATCCACCTGGTCAAGGTCGCGATCCAGCACATAGGCGCCCAGGCAGCGCTGGCCGTATCTGCCAAGCCGATTGGCAGTAATCAAATCTATGCACAAGTGATTTTCAAAAACACTGATATTCGGGTGTTGCCTGACCTGTTGGACTAGAGTGTTTTCCAAGGCTTTGCCCGTGGTGTCGGCATTGTGAATGACGCGGCGGTATCGGTGTCCACCCTCGCGGGTAAGATGAAAACCCATGCTACCGTCAGCGCGTTTTTCCTGGGTGAAATCCATGCCCAGCTCGACCAGCCAATATACCAGTTCCTTGCTTTGCTCCACGGTGAAACGAACGATTTCCGGGTCACACAGTCCATCGCCGGCGGCAAGGGTATCCTCGACATGGGCGGCGACGGAGTCCTCGTCATTGAGCACGGCAGAAATGCCACCCTGGGCATAAGCGGTGGCGCACTCTTTAATCGGTCCCTTGGTGATCACCGCTATATTAGCATTTTGTGACAGACGAAGTGCCAGACTCAGGCCGGCTGCACCACTACCTATAATTAAGACATCAAACTGCTTTTGGTGAGTTTCCATAACCGGACATTGGCAATAGCTGGGAATTTTAGCATAATAGCACGCCAACACAGGATGTCGCAGATTTGACCCGGTCCCGAACTGAAAAAAATGAACAGAGAATGCAAACAGAACGAATTCCCGCGAACTATACCCCCAACTCAGGGTCTATAATCATGAGTTTGGCGGCTATGATGGGTTACTACCTGCAGGGATGCCCAAATGGCCAACCGTAGCGCCGATCAGGAAATTGTTAAACGTGTTCAACAAGGGGATAAGAACGCGTTTGGAATACTTGTAAGGAAGTATGAAAGCAAGATTATCAAACTCATCTCCCGTTACGTGCACGATGCCAGCGAGGCGCTGGACGTGGCGCAAGAAGCGTTTATTAAAGCCTATCGGGCGCTACCGAACTTTAGAGGTGAAAGCGCCTTTTACACATGGTTATACCGAATCGCCATTAATACGGCAAAGAATCATTTAGTTGCTCAAGGCCGACTGCAGCCAGCCAATGAACTGGAAACCGAAACCGCCGAGCAGCTTGAGGGTGAGTCCGCCCTTAAGGAGTACGCAACACCGGAACATTTACTCCTGAAGGATGAAATTGAACAAACGGTCTTTGATGCAATCGAGCAGTTGCCTGATGACTTGCGAACCGCCATTACGCTGCGGGAGTTGGAAGGTTTAAGCTACGAAGAAATCGCCGAAGCGATGGGATGCCCGGTGGGAACGGTACGTTCCCGAATATTCAGGGCACGTGAAGCGATAGACAGTAAACTCAGACCGTTGTTGGAAAATTAGCTTTGATAATCAGCACATTCGGTGGCAGGCTATGAAACAAGATGATTTGCAATTAATCTCGGACCTGGTAGATCAGCAGGATTCACACAACCAGGATTGTTGGGTAAAAATATGTAGTGACAAAGAACTTCAAGGGTGCTGGCGTCGCTACCATATTATAGGTGAAAGTTTACGAGGTAGTCTGGCTGAGGCCACAGAGCCGGCGTTTCCCGGCAAGGTTATGCATGCCTTAGCCGCGGAACCTTGCCATCAAAGCCCCACGGTTATGCAATTCCCCGTTTGGGCGCGCAAAGCGACAGGTTGGGCGATCGCGGCAAGCGTCGCCGTACTGGTCGTTACCATGGTCCCCTCCCGTATCGCAGATAATCCACCCATCGAAGTTGCCAAAACCAATACCCTCAAAGCCTCGGCGTTTAGTGGGTTGGCGGAATTCAATCAAACTTCCGCCAGCGCACCCAACCAGGTATCCTTTCCTGCGGGACAGGTTGCACCCGAATTTAGGTTTATTGTTTCCGATATGGATGAGAATGCCGGCAATCAGCTGCCACCGCTTAATGGCATCGACCAGTTTGTTGTTCGTCATTCCGCCGCGGTAAGTGCGCATAATGCGTTGCCGTACGCACGTATCGTCGGATATTTATCAGAAAAGTAGCATGTATATTCCATTCAATCATACCGCAGTATCACGTTTGGCTTTGGCGCTTGTGTTCACCGTGCCGGCCATGCGTGCCCACGCCGACGTTGTCGACCCTGAATCACTGTTTATCGAAATGAACAAAGCTGCGGGATCATTGAATTACCAGGGTATTTTTGTCTACGGTCATAGTAACAAGGTTGACACTAAAACCATTAAGGTTGTTCATATTCGTGACAAAGGTGCGGAATTTGAGCAATATACCCTGTTAAACGGCGAAAACCGGACCATCACACGAAAAAATGATCAGGTTTATTGCCCGTTTCCCGGTGGTAAAGGTTTACGTTTGCATCGATTACGATTTAGTTCCGGCGATCCGCGCGAGACCATCGCCACCATGAAAAAGCATTACCGGTTCGAAATGGCCAAACATGACCGGGTGGCGGGTCGGGAATGTAATGTGGTCTCCATTGTGCCCAATGACAATTTACGCTACGGCTATAAATTGTGGATTGATAAGCAATCTAAAATGCTGATGCGTACCGATGTTGTTGATTCGGGGAAAATCGTTGAGCAAATGATGTTTGCCGAATTGAAATTTATCAACAATCCCGCTGAGATTCCGCGCCCCAAACACAGAAAGGTAAAGCGTAGGGCCTCAATACAAAAGCCCGGACCGCAAAAACCAAAATGGCATATGGATCTGCCGCCGGGATTTTTCTTGGCCGAGCAGAAGCTGGTTCATGAAAATCACCAGTCCCTGGAACATATGATTTACACCGATGGGATTGCATCGGTATCGGTTTTTCTTGAGATCCAGCATCCGAAACTCAACTCCCCACCGGAACATAACCCATTTATCAAAGATGCCATATCACTGGGCGCCATAAATGCCGTTGCTATACCGCAGGATCAATTGCGCCGCAATATTACTGTTGTTGGCGAGGTTCCCGCGTTGACCGTTCAAAAAATTGCCGCTTCCATTAAACAAGTCGATCCATGATTGAAAAGAAAGCGCGGGTCATTCGTGCTGAGAATCATAGGGTTTGGGTGCGTCCTGCACAATCATCATGTGAATCCTGCCAGGGTGGTTGCCACGCTATGTGGCGATGGTTTTGCCGCCATGAACCAGGATTGTGGATAGAAAATACCAAACATGCGCAAGTGGGCGATACGGTCATCATTGCCATCAGTGAGCAGGCGTTGGTACAGGGATCGGTATGGGCTTACCTTGTACCCTTGTTATTGCTGCTTATCGGTGCATGGTTGGGACAGGTGCTGGATGGCGTCCTGTTCAACAGCCAGCGGGAATTAATTACTATTGCCGGTGGAGTCGCCGGCCTTTTTTTTGGGTTTGGAGTCGCCTCTTGGAAAACCGCGTCGCCACGGGTGGTTAGTCGGTTAAATCCGGTGATGGTGAGGCGTATTCGATCCATCGAGCTTGCAACGTCATAAGGGTATGGAGCAAACATGACCAGAAGTCTTTTTACATTCACTTGGGTATCACTCATACTGTTTTTCGGAGCCGGTTTCTCCGCCCAAGCCCGTCCGGGACTGCCGGATTTTACCGATCTTGTCAAGCAGGTTGCTCCCGCGGTGGTCAATATCAGTACCACCCAAAAGCTCAAAATGACTCACAAACGGCCGCCTCGCCATGGCGGTGGACCCGAAGATCCCCGTACGCCCTTTGATGAATGGTACCGTCATTTCTTTGGTGAGGAAGGAGAGGTTCCCCATTTTGATGCCAAATCCCTGGGTTCCGGTTTTATTATTTCCAAAGACGGTTATGTGCTTACCAACCATCATGTGGTTGATGGGGCGGATGAAATTATTGTGAAATTACGTGACCGACGTGAATTGGTCGCAAAACTCATCGGTAGCGACAAAAAAAGTGATGTAGCCGTTTTAAAGGTTTCCGCCAAGGATTTACCGGTCGTTAAAATCGGTAGTGCCGAAAAGCTGAAAGTCGGTGAGTGGGTGCTGGCGATCGGATCGCCGTTTAATTTCGATTATTCGGTTACCGCCGGTATTGTAAGCTACAAAGGTCGCTGGTTGCCCAGTGAAAACTACGTACCGTTTATCCAAACCGATGTGGCAATCAATCCGGGCAATTCAGGCGGTCCGTTGTTTAACCTTGACGGTGAAGTCGTCGGTGTAAATTCGCAGATATACAGTCGTACCGGTGGATTCATGGGGCTTTCATTCGCCATTCCCATTGACTTGGTGATGGAAGTTGTTGACCAATTGAAGAGTGATGGAAAAGTGGTCAGGGGATGGCTTGGTGTATTGATCCAGCCGGTAACACGGGAACTTGCCGAATCGTTTGGAATGGACAAACCCTTGGGAGCACTGGTGGCCAGGGTTATGCCGGATTCGACGGCGGAGAAGGCCGGATTTCAAGTGGGCGATATCGTCGTGCACTTTAACGGCAAGGAAATTTACGAGAATTCCGACCTGCCACCCATGGTAGGGCGAACCAAAGTGAAGCAAGCGGTCAATGTCACCGTGATCCGTAACGGTAAAAAGGTCAAGCTTAAAGTAACCATTGGTGAGCTGCCGGGTGATGAAGAAATTCGGGCTGCCCGAACCGGCAAAGATAAGTCCCAGGTAAATCGACTGGGGGCCATTGTACGGGAATTGGATGATGAAATCCGCGAGCGCTTAGACCTGGAAAAAGACGGTGGCGTTTTAGTTGAAAAAATAACCGGTGGTCCGGCACAAGAAGCCGGCCTGCGTTCAGGGGATATTATCCTACGGATAAATAACAAGGAAATAAGTAATATCAATGGTTTGCAAAGGGTAATCAAAGATATTCCGCCAGGTAAATCGGTACCTTTACTGGTGCACAGGCGAAACGGACCGGTCTTTTTAGCGCTCAAAATAGGCGATAGCGAATAACAATTCCTCACGCGGATATAGCGGGTTCCATTAAGCCGTTTCACTTAGATTCGCTCGGTGCGACGGCTTGGGAGCTTAAGTTTAATGCCGATTTCCGTTACTATGCCCGCTTTGCCCTACCAGAACGTTTGAGGGACTGAATCGCTCATGCAGCGGATACGAAATTTTTCTATCATTGCCCATATCGACCATGGTAAATCCACATTGGCCGACCGTTTGATCCAGATTTGCGGGGGGTTGAGCGACCGTGAAATGTCTGCCCAAGTACTTGACTCCATGGATTTGGAGCGTGAACGGGGCATCACGATCAAAGCGCAGAGTGTCACCCTGAATTACCATGCAAAGGATGGCCAAACTTACCTGCTTAATTTTATCGATACGCCCGGGCACGTGGATTTTAGCTATGAAGTGTCCCGCTCCCTGGCGGCCTGCGAAGGTGCGTTGTTGGTGTTGGACGCGGCGCAAGGGGTGGAGGCTCAAAGCGTTGCCAATTGTTATACCGCCATCGATCAAGGGTTGGAAGTCTTTCCGGTGCTTAATAAAATCGATTTACCCGCGGCTGAGCCGGAGCGTGTGGTACAGCAAATTGAAGAAATCATCGGCATTGATGCCCATGATGCCATTCACGTCAGTGCCAAAACCGGGCTTGGCGTGGACGCCCTGCTGGAGCAGCTTGTTGAACGTGTACCCCCGCCGCAAGGCGATGGACAGGGTCCTTTGCAGGCGTTGATCATCGATTCGTGGTTTGATAATTATCTGGGCGTCGTCTCCCTGGTTCGTATCAAACAAGGTAGTATCCGTCGCAAGGACAAAGTTAAGATAATGTCCAATGGATTGGTTGCGCAAGTGGATAAGTTAGGTATATTTACGCCGAAACGGACCGAAAAAGAAAGTTTGAGCTGTGGTGAAGTCGGTTTTATCGTGGCGGGAATTAAAGATATTCATGGTGCGCCGGTAGGCGATACAATTACCCACGCTGACAAAGGTGCCGGCAAGCCGCTACCGGGCTTTAAGAGTGTTCAGCCACAGGTTTTTGCCGGGCTGTTTCCGGTGGATTCCGATGATTACGAGTCGTTTCGAGAGGCCCTTTCGAAATTAAGTCTAAATGACGCCGCATTGCTTTATGAGCCGGAGACCTCGCAAGCTTTGGGGTTTGGGTTTCGGTGCGGGTTTCTCGGGATGCTGCACATGGAGATCATACAGGAGCGTTTGGAGCGAGAGTATGATCTAAACTTGATCACCACCGCGCCCACGGTCATTTACGAAGTGTTGACAAAAAAAACCGACCTCATACGAATCGACAATCCCGCGGAACTGCCGGATGTTTCACAAATCGAAGAAATTCGTGAACCGTATATTTTTGTCAATATACTGGTACCGCAAAGCTATGTCGGTAACGTCATCGGTCTTTGTGTGGATCGGCGCGGCGAACAACGCAAGATGCAATATTTAGGTGGCCAGGTGTCGATGCAGTATGAAATGCCAATGAGTGAAGTGGTGTTGGACTTTTTTGACCGGTTAAAGTCCATCAGTCGCGGCTATGCCTCCATGGAGTATGAGTTTTCCCGGTTTCAGGTATCGGATATGGTCAAACTGGATATTCGCATTAACGGCGAAAAAGTGGACGCCCTGTCATCGATTGCGCATCGCAGCGTGAGTTATCAACGGGGGCGGGATTTGGTGGAAAAGATGAAAGAAATCATTCCACGGCAAATGTTTGAAGTCGCCATTCAAGCGGCAATCGGCTCCCATGTTATAGCCAGGCAAACCGTCAAAGCCTTGCGCAAGAACGTAACCGCAAAATGTTACGGCGGGGATATTACCCGCAAGCGTAAATTGTTGGAGAAACAGAAAGAAGGTAAAAAACGCATGAAGCAGGTGGGGTCCGTGGAAATTCCCCAATCGGCTTTTCTGGCTGTTTTGCAGGTGGGTAAAAAATAATGCATAGAAATTATGGTTTTTGGACATATTTTGATTTCGCAACCTTTTTGGTGGTTTGTACGGCCATCGCCGGCGCGATCTGGGCCATTGATGCTTGGGTGGTGTCCCCGGGAAAACGAAAGAATGCCAAAGAAGAGACTGTCGATAGGAACGCCTGGACGGTTATGGTGGAATACGCCAAATCCTTTTTCCCGGTTTTGTTGGCGGTTTTAATGTTGCGATCGTTTCTGGTTGAGCCGTTTAAAATTCCCACCGGCTCCATGATACCCACGTTGTTAGTGGGTGATTTTATTTTGGTGAATAAATTTGCCTATGGCATTCGCCTGCCGGTGAGCAACACTAAAATCATTGACATCAGTAAGCCCAAACGGGGTGAAGTCATCGTGTTTCGATATCCTCGGGATCCGAGGGTGAATTATATCAAGCGCGTCATTGGCCTGCCGGGCGATGTGCTGGAGTACCGTAATAAAAAGTTGTATATCAACGGCAAGGAGCAGTCACAGGAATTGCAGCTCGATTTTCACCCTACCGGGGTTGGGCGTGACGTGTATAGTGGCAAAGTAGATGTATTTCAGGAACATCTTGGTGACGTTACCCATATTATGCAGGTTTATCCGAATAGCCACCATCCTGCAATGGACAGCTTTTCGGTGCAGGTGCCGCAAGGGAAGTATTTTGCCATGGGTGATAACCGTGATGACAGCTCCGACAGCCGAGTATGGGGTTTTGTGCCAGAGGAAAACCTGGTGGGTAAAGCGTTTTTTATCTGGTTTCATTTGAATTTCAATGCGCCATCATGGTCGGAAAAACTGAAGTGGAGCAGGATCGGGGGCGATATACATTAAGTAAAATTCTTATCCATGGAACACGGTAATGCTCAAATCTATGCATCGGCAACAAGGTATGTCCATTTGGGGATTGATGACCCTGATGGTAGTATTGGCCTTTTTTATTCTCCTCACCTTAAAATTGCTGCCTGTTTACTATCAGCAATTTAAGCTTGTCAAAGCCCTTCATAACACCAGGAATGAACTGGAAGGCGATAGCGGACCGAGCGCCATTCGACGAAAATTGCGGTAAAAATTTTCAATTGATGATATCACTATCATCAAGGCAGAGGATATTGTGATCGAGTCTTCGGGAAACGGTAAAGTGGTGAGAGCTGAAGTGGAAGTACGCGAACATGTGGTGGGCAATATTTCACTGTTAATTTCAATTAACGAGTCTGTGGAGATTCCTTGAACTCAAAACCGCAGCGGATCAGCCGGCAACTGCATTACACGTTTCAAGCCCCCCGACTTCTGGAGACCGCGCTTACCCACCGCAGCGCCAGTCATAAACACAACGAACGACTGGAATTTCTCGGCGACGGTTTGTTAAATTGCGTTGTTGCATCGTTACTTTTCAAACAATTTCCCGACGCCGATGAAGGGGTGTTAAGCCGCTACCGTGCAACGCTTGTCAAGGAAAGTTCATTGGCGAAAGTGGCCCTGGCTGTCAATTTGGGAGAATGTCTCTATCTTGGGCCTGGGGAGATGAAAAGCGGTGGAGTACGCCGCGAATCCATTTTGGCCGATTGCCTGGAAGCTTTGTTCGGCGCCATTTATCTGGATGGTGGTTATGCGCAATGTCATGAGGTTGTCGAACGTTTGTTTAAGGATCAACTGCTGCGGTTGGCGGATATCACGGATCTCAAAGATCCGAAGACCCGATTGCAGGAATACCTTCAGTCAAAGCGGCTGCCCCTGCCGGAATACCAATTGATTAAAATCAGCGGTCAAGCGCATTCGAGGCACTTTCTTGTTGAGTGCAGAACCGATTTGACCGACGCTTCGCAAGGTGAAGGATCGAGCCGTCGAGCCGCGGAGCAGGCAGCCGCGGAGCAAACATTGCGCAAACTCAATGACTGAACGCCGCTGTGGCTTGATAGGCATAGTGGGCAGACCCAATGTCGGCAAATCCACCCTGCTGAACCGTCTGCTGGGCCGAAAAATCAGTATAACCTCATCGCGTGCACAAACCACCCGCCACCGTATCGTCGGCATCAAAACCACCGCGAACAGCCAATTTGTATACGTTGATACACCGGGACTGCACCGTAACGCCAAACGCCATCTTAACCGCCGTATGAATAAAGCGGCTATCAATGCGATTAACGATGTGGATGTTCTCGTCTGGGTCCTGGAAGCGGGGCGCTGGCGTGATGAAGACCAATGGATTTTGGAGGAAATTCGCGGTGCCGGTTGCGCCGTCGTGGTGGCCATCAATAAAATCGACCGCTTAGCCGATAAAACCCGTTTGCTGCCACAGATTCAAGATCTTATGGACAAGCTGGGAGATCATCCGGTGGTACCGATTGCCGCCATCGGCGGTCAGCAATTACCGGCCCTGGAAAGAGAAATTGAAAAACGCCTGCCACCTGCTGAATATTTTTTCTACCCTGAGGATATGCATACCGATCGTTCACCGCAGTTTATGGCTGCTGAGCGTGTGCGAGAAAAGTTAACCCGACACCTCGGTGAGGAGTTACCCTATGCCATTTCGGTGGAAATCGAATCGTTTAAGGAAACGGATCGAAGCATGGAAATTCATGTATTGATTTGGGTTGAGCGGGACAGCCAAAAAGCCATTGTCATTGGAAAGCAGGGTGAACAACTAAAGACTATGGCAACGCAAGCCCGGCTTGATATGGAAGATTACTTTGGGAAAAAAGTGATTCTTAAATGCTGGGTGAAATGCAAATCTGGCTGGATGGATGACGAGAGACAGCTGAAATTATGGGGTTACGATGAGTAATCGGCGGGTATTGCTGCAGCAAGTATTTGTCTTGCACCGCCGACCCTACCGCAATACCAGTATGTTGATCGATATTGTCAGCCAGGATCACGGCCGATATACCGTGGTTGGAAAAGGCGTTCGCCGTCCCAAACAGCGTGTTAGGGCCTATCTGGAGCCGTTTCAGCCCTTGCTTATGTCATGGTCGATGGGTTCCGGCTCCCAGGACTTGGGCCAGTTTCTATCTGTTGAACCGGACGGCCCTGCTTTTTTGTTGGGACGGGACGGATTATACAGCGCATTTTATTGCAATGAGCTATTGATGCGATTGCTGGCACCGCGGGATCCCCATCCGGAAATTTTCCACTTGTATCACCGTCAACTCGGCTTATTGGCACAGGCAAGCAGCGTGGAAGCGGGATTGCGATTGTTTGAAAAGCAATTACTTGCCGAACTGGGTTACGGGATGTTGCTGGACCGGGACGTAAACGGCGTCGCCGTCCAAGCTGAGCGGCGGTATACGTATCTCCTTGAGCAAGGACCGGTGCCAGCCGACAGCAGCCATTCGCCCCAAGGTCCGAGTCTTCCGGGGGAGGCGCTACTTGCATTTAGTCAAAATCACTTGTTGGACGAACGTATACTGAGCGACATTAAACTGTTGATGCGCCACGTTATGCGCCATTATCTTGGCAATAAGGAACTAAAGAGCCGGTTGCTATATCAGAGTGTTGTAAGTTAATTATTTAAAGCCTTGCAATGCTAAGGCAAAGTCCCGATAATACGCAGTTTGTTGGTGCGGGGTAGAGCAGTCTGGTAGCTCGTCGGGCTCATAACCCGGAGGTCGCAGGTTCAAATCCTGCCCCCGCATCCTGAATTGTCGTGATGTTGGATAAAAGAGATTGCTTCAAGGTTATGTTTCACTTGAAAAATTTCATATATGCCGATATGTTGTCTATGGGTAATTGAGATACCAACGGGGCCGATCTGGTATGTAGACAACCTTACGGTTGAAAGCCGGGATCCGTTTAAAAACGTGTAAGAAAAAGGGCCCACATAGGGCCTTTTTTGCGTGCACATGTTATGAGCTTCATGGATTCGGCAACCATGAGGCATGGTGAATGCGGCACACAAAGCCGTTTGCGAGTAGGTAAATGAACCGAGAAACCCCATTGTGATCGGCAGGGCGCTGAAGTTTGCGCGACTACCGGCTCAATCGCTTCGAAGTGGTGGCGTGATAAGGGTTGCACCATGATGTAAGTGGGAGCACTGCTCGCAAGTTGTTAGTGGAGTGGGCCAATGGCCCTTTTTTTGTTTATATGGACGAATTACGCTTGCAACAGATGACGGAATTACTAGAGCCAACGGTAACCGGGCTTGGTTATGAACTGGTTGGTATCGAATTTGCCCCTGTGTCCGGGCGCAATACACTTCGTGTGTATATCGACTCCGAGCAGGGTGTCGGTGTGGATGACTGTCAGGTGGTCAGCCGGCAAATCAGTGGACTGCTGGATGTGGAAGACCCGATAGACGGGGCGTATGCATTGGAGATATCGTCACCCGGTATTGAACGACCGTTGTTCAAAACCGGTGATTATGAAAGGTTTTCAGGGCAAAAAGCCAAGATTCAGTTGAAGGAGGCACTGCATGGACGAAAGAACTTCACAGGGTTGATGCAAGGCATCGACGACGGCGTCGTGCTTATGGACATCGACGGTGAACAGTGGCGGCTGCCGTTAACACTGATTCGCCGGGCAAAATTGGCTCCGGATTATTAGGCTGGAATGCTCGTGGAGGCGATGGTATGAATAAAGAAATCTTGTTAGTCGTCGATGCCGTGTCGAACGAGAAAGGCGTCAGCAAAGACATTATTTTTGAAGCCATCGAGGCGGCTTTGGTCATGGCGACGAAGAAAAAGCATCGCAAGGATATTGACGTGCGTGTGTGTATTGACCGTGAGTCCGGGGACTACGATACCTGGCGTCGCTGGCGGGTGTTGTCCGATGATGAGGCCATGGAAATCCCTGACCAGGAGTTGTATTTGGATCAGGCACAGGAATTCGATGTTGACTCGCAAATCGGCGAGTATGTTGAACAATCGATGGAAAGTGTGGAGTTTGGCCGTATCGCGGCGCAAACCGCCAAACAGGTTATCGTGCAGAAGGTCCGGGAAGCCGAACGGGCCAAGGTGGTGGCCGAATTTATCAAACAAAAGGGAGATTTGGTAAGCGGTATTATCAAGCGCGTTGAACGCAACGGCGCCATTTTGGATATCGGCGGTAACGTGGAGTCATTGATTAGCCGGGAAGACCTTATTCCCCGTGAATCGATTCGTCCCGGTGACAGAGTGCGTGGATATTTAAAAGACGTACGCTCCGAATCCAGGGGCCCGCAGTTGTTCGTCAGTCGAACCTCGTCTGAGCTGTTGATTGAATTGTTCAAAATAGAAGTGCCCGAAGTCGGTGAAGGTTTAATTGAAATCATGGACGCGGCGCGTGATCCGGGGTCACGGGCTAAAATAGCCGTTAAGGCCAAGGATGGACGTATTGATCCGGTGGGTGCCTGCGTGGGTATGCGTGGTTCCCGGGTACAGGCGGTATCCAATGAGTTGGCGGGCGAGCGTATTGACATTATTTTATGGGACGAAAATCCCGCGCAATTCGTGATTAACGCCATGTCGCCGGCCGAGGTCATTTCTATTGTGGTGGACGAGGAAGCCCACAGCATGGACGTGGCCGTGAAGGAACTGTCCCAGGCGATCGGCCGGTCCGGTCAAAATGTGCGTTTGGCCAGTGACCTGACTGGATGGGAATTAAACGTCATGACCGAAACCGAGGCTGAGCAAAAGAGCGAAGATGAAGTGGATAAGCTCAAAATGCTGTTTATGCAACAACTGAATGTTGACGACGAGGTTGCCATGATACTCATTCAAGAAGGATTTTCCAGCGTGGAAGAGGTAGCCTATGTACCCAGTCAGGAAATGTTGGCGATTGACGAGTTTGATAAAGATATTGTGGAGGCTTTACGGGAAAAAGCGCGCGATGTGTTATTAACCAAAGCCATTACCATGGAAGAACAGTTAAGTGGTGCCAAACCGGAGCCGGATTTGTTGTCGCTGGACGGTATGGATGAAAACCTGGCCTATAAGCTTGCGAGTCACGGTGTGGTCTCCCGTGAAGACCTTGCCGAACAGGGACTGGAAGAATTAATGGATATCAGCGGCGTCGATAAGGATCGTGCCGGCAATTTGATTATGGCTGCTCGGGCACATTGGTTCGAAAATGAAGACAACTAACGGATTTTGATAGAGAAAGTGGTGCAATGGCTGGTGTAACGGTAAGAGAATTCGCAGATACAGTCGGAATATCGGTTGATCGTTTGATCGAACAGTTTACCGAGGCCGGGTTATCGATACAGGGCGCTGATCAACAAATCAGCGACAAGGAAAAACTGCAGTTATTAAGTTACCTGCGAAGCCTTCACAAAAAGAGCGGTGAAGGCGGTGGTGAGCCGAAAAAAATCACCATTAAACGAAAGATGACCAGCGAACTGCGAACCGGGCAGGGGCGCGGTGCGAAAACCGTAAACGTGGAAGTGCGCAAACGCCGTACTTATGTCAAGCGCGTTTCACCGCAGGAAGAAGAGCGCAAACGCCGGGAAGAAGAGGCGGCAGCCGCACTGCAAGAACAGGAGCGTTTAGCCGAGCAGGAACGCCTCCGTTTGGAGGAAGAAAAATCCACCAAGGAACAAACGCTTGAAACCAAACCGGTGGAAACTGAGGCAACCCCCGAGGCTGCTGAACAAGTTGTAAACAAAACCCCTGAAGTGGTTGAAACACCGGTTGTCGCGCCGGAAGTCAAAGTGGTTGCAGCCGTTGAAGCCAAGGAGAAAAAAGGCAAGAAAGACGAAAAACCGGGTAAAGGAAAAATCAAGGCAAAGGTCAAAGAGTTCGATCGATCCAGCAAGCGTAAGAAAGCTAAAAGAGACCGCCGGGTATCCACTGCCTCGGATAAGAAGAAATTACATGGGTTTGAAAGACCCACCGCGCCAATTATTCGCGAGGTGGTGATTCCGGAAACAATTACCGTTGCCGAACTGGCGCAAAAAATGTCGGTCAAGGCAGCCGAAGTCATTAAATTGATGATGACCTTGGGCAGTATGGTGACCATCAACCAGGTTCTCGATCAGGAAACCGCCCAATTAGTGGTTGAGGAAATGGGTCATAAGAGCAAGTTACTCAAGGACAACGAACTGGAGCAGGAAATTCTCGGTCGGGCCCAGGAAGGTGAACAGGTTAGCCGCGCCCCGGTGGTCACCATCATGGGCCATGTGGACCATGGTAAAACATCGTTGCTGGATTATATTCGTCGCACCAAAGTAGCCGCGGGTGAAGCCGGCGGTATCACCCAGCATGTGGGTGCGTATCATGTCGAAACAGCGAAAGGCATGATTACTTTTCTGGATACCCCGGGCCATGAAGCATTTACCGCCATGCGTGCTCGCGGCGCGAAAGTCACGGATATCGTCATTTTAGTGGTAGCTGCCGACGACGGTGTTAAACCGCAAACGGCGGAGGCCGTGCAGCATGCCAAGGCCGCCAAGGTACCCATTGTTGTCGCGGTTAACAAGATCGACAAGTCGGAAGCCGACCTGGATCGTGTGAAAAACGGCCTGGCGGAACGCAATGTGATACCCGAAGAATGGGGTGGCGAAAACATCTTTGTCAATGTTTCGGCAAAAACCGGTGAAGGCGTGGACGCGCTGTTGGAATCCATTCTGGTACAGGCCGAAGTATTGGAATTGACCGCTGTCGAAGACGGACCCGCCACGGGTGTGGTCATCGAATCGATGTTGGACAAAGGCCGCGGTCCGGTTGCCACGTTATTGATTCAAAATGGCAGTTTGCGTAAAGCTGATGTGGTGCTGGCCGGCCATGAATACGGCCGCGTTCGCGGCATGTTTGATGAAAGCGGACTGTCCATCGAAACGGCAGGCCCTTCAATGCCGGTTGTGGTGCTGGGTTTATCCGGTACAGCCAACGCCGGTGATGAAGTGGTGGTTGTTCCGGATGAAAAAAAGGCCCGTGAAATCGCATTGTTCAGGCAAGGCAAGTATCGTGAAGTTAAACTGGCCAAACAACAGGCAGCCAAGCTCGAGAATCTGTATACACAGATGGAAGAGGGCGAGGCCAACGTTCTCAATCTTATTATTAAAACGGACGTACAGGGATCGGTTGAGGCCATGAGCGATGCTTTGTCGAAATTGTCCACCGATGAAGTCGGCGTGAATATCGTCGGCAGCGGTGTGGGCGGCATTACCGAGTCGGACGTCAACCTGGCACTGGCTTCCAAGGCCATTATTATCGGTTTTAATGTGCGTGCCGATGCCAGTGCGCGCCGGGTAGCCGCTGAGCAGGGTGTGGAAGTCCGCTACTACAGCGTAATTTACAATGTCATCGACGATGTCAAATCGGCCATGAGCGGTATGCTGGCACCGGAATTTCAAGAAAATATTATTGGTTTGGCTGAGGTCCGTGATGTATTCCGTTCACCGAAAATCGGTGCTGTGGCCGGCTGTATGGTGGTTGAGGGCACCGTCAAACGCAATAACCCTATTCGTGTTCTGCGTGAAAATGTGGTGATTTACGAGGGCGAGTTGGAGTCCTTACGCCGATTTAAGGACGATGTCGGTGAAGTAAAATCAGGCTTTGAGTGCGGTATCGGGGTTAAGAACTACAATGACGTCAAAGTCGGCGACCAAATCGAAGTGTATGAACGCACGCGGGTGGAGCGAACCATTCAATGAGCCGCGAGTTTGAAAGACGTGTTCGTGTGGGTGACCAGATTCAGCGCGTGCTTGCCGAAGAGATCACCACGCGTATGAATGACCCCCGATTGCATTTGCTGACCGTATCCCATGTGCACGTTTCCCGGGATTTGCGTGGCGCCACCGTTTATGTCAGCTCCATGCGGGACGCCGATGGTGGTGAGATTGAGCGGGCGCTGGACAAGGCATCCGGTAAACTGCGCAGCGCCTTGGGAAAACGGTTGTCGTTACGATGCCTGCCGGCGCTGCAGTTTAAGTTTGACACCCATGTTAAAGATGGTGTGGATTTGGTTGGGTTGATTGATAAAGCCGTCGCGAGTGACGAGGAAAATCGGAAATAGCATGGCAAGACGCCGCGGTAAAGGCCGCGATATACAAGGTATTGTGTTATTGGACAAAGCGCTTGGTGTCAGCTCCAATCGAGCTTTGCAAGACGTTAAGCGGCTTTTCAATGCAAAAAAAGCCGGGCATACCGGTAGCCTTGATCCCATGGCATGTGGATTGTTGCCTATCTGTTTTGGTGAGGCTACCAAGGTGTCGGCGTTTTTATTAAATGCGGATAAGCGTTACATCGCCACCGGCATGCTTGGCGAGAAAACCCGATCCGGTGACACCGAGGGGGAAGTGATCGAGCGTCGTGACGTCCCAGCCCTTGATCGCGACGACATGGAAAACGTGCTGCAGGGATTTCGAGGTGTTATCCATCAAATTCCCCCCATGCATTCGGCGATTAAAATCAACGGTCAGCCATTGTATAAACTGGCGCATAAAGGCATTGAGATTTAGCGGGAATCTCGCACCGTGACCGTATTTGAACTAAGCCTGCTTGATTTGAGCTTGCCGGCGTTTACGCTGGATATTCGCTGCTCGAAGGGCACCTATATTCGTACCCTGGTGGAAGACATCGGCGAAGCGCTGGGTTGTGGCGCCCATGTGAAGAGCATGCAACGAACGGTGGTGGGCCCCTATGAAATCGGCAACAGTATAACCTTAGACGCGTTACGGCAAATGAACGAGGAACAGCGCCAGCAATGGTTGATGAGCATTGAGAGTGCTTTGATGGATTGGCCCGCGGTCAATCTGTCAAAAGATACCAGTTTTTACCTTAGGCAGGGGCAGCCTGTATTTGTACCCCATGCGCCACAACCGGGCTGGGTGCGCTTATATGAGCGGGATGGCGGGTTTTTTGGCATGGGTCAAGTGCTCGACGACGGTCGGGTGGCGCCAAAAAGGCTAGTGAATACAGAAACCTCCTAAAAGGGGCCGAGTCAGAGGGTGGTAGGGATTGTGCTATAAACCCGGGCTGGCTAAAATAGGCAGTTTCTCTAATTGCCAACAGTATTTTTTAATAATGACGGGGCAAAATGCCGGGAGTTTTTGAATGTCTTTAAACCATGAGGTTAAAGCCAATATAATTGGCGATCATAAACGTAGTGAAAAAGATACCGGGTCACCGGAAGTTCAAGTCGCGTTACTGAGCAAACGCATTGAGCACTTGACCGGGCATTTTAAGACCCATATCCATGACCATCATTCACGGCAGGGATTATTGCGACTGGTAAGTCAACGCCGTAGATTATTGGACTATTTAAAACGCGTTGACACTGAGCGGTATCGTACACTCATCAGTAAATTAGGTCTTCGTCGTTAACCGATTAATCCGGTGCGCCCCGGCAACCTACGCACGTAAAAACGTTTACACGACGAGGAATTATTTGTGCCTGTAATTAAAAAAACTTTTCAATACGGTGATTACACCGTCAGTTTCGAAACCGGTGAAGTTGCGCGCCAAGCCAGTGGATCGGTGATCTGTAATATGGCCGACACCGTGGTGTTGGTTACCGCGGTCGGTAAGGCGGACGATGAACGCTCCAGGGACTTTTTTCCCTTGACCGTTAATTACCAGGAGCGAACCTATGCCGCAGGGCGTATACCCGGCGGCTTTTTTCGTCGTGAAGGGCGCCCATCAGAAAAAGAAACGCTCACCAGCCGATTGATCGATCGACCGATTCGACCGTTGTTTCATGATGACTTTACCCAGGAAGTGCAGGTCATTGTGACCGTGTTGTCATCCAATAACAATATCGATCCGGACATACCATCCATGTTGGGCGCATCAGCCGCTTTGGCGATTTCAGGTTTACCATTTAATGGTCCCATCGGTGCCGCCCGTGTCGGTTATGTCGACGGCGGGTATTTGCTGAATCCCACGTTCAGTCAATTACAAACCTCAAAGTTGGATTTGGTAGTCGCCGGAACCGAAAATGCCGTGTTAATGGTGGAATCCGAAGCTCAGGAACTCAGCGAAGAAACGATGCTGGGCGCGGTCGTTTTCGGGCATGAGCACATGCAAGCAGCCATCCAAGCCATCAAGGAACTGGCTGCCGACGTTAACCCGTCGGCATGGCCCTGGCAGCCAGCGGAAAAAGACAGTGCACTGTTGGGCGAAGTCAAGGCGGAGCATGCTCAAGCCATTGAGCAGGCCTACCAGATAAAGGAAAAAATGCAGCGACAAACCCGATTGGCGGAAATACGTGAAGCCATTCTGGCCAAATATGTGGATGAGGAAAATTCGCTGCGCTCCGATATGGCGGTTCGCAATTCCATTAAAAAGATCGAAAAAACCTTGGTACGCGGCGCCATACTGGACGGTAAGGAACGTATCGACGGTCGGGACACGCAAACGGTACGCCCGATCAGCGCCAAAGTCGGTTTATTGCCTCGAACCCACGGTTCGGCTCTTTTCACCCGGGGCGAAACCCAGGCACTCGTGGTTACCACACTGGGAACCGACCGGGATTCTCAAATTATCGATGCCTTGGAAGGCGAGCGGCGTGAACCGTTTATGTTGCACTATAATTTCCCCCCGTATTGTGTGGGTGAAACCGGTATGGTGGGTAGTCCGAAACGCAGGGAAATTGGTCATGGCCGCTTGGCCAAACGCGGTATCGCCGCCATTATGCCGGTGGATGAAAACTTTCCTTATGTTATTCGTGTCGTTTCGGAAATCACCGAATCCAATGGGTCCAGTTCCATGGCCAGTGTGTGTGGTGCCAGTTTGTCCCTGATGGACGCCGGCGTGCCGATCCGTGCACCGGTGGCGGGTATCGCCATGGGTTTGATTAAAGAAGGCGATCGTTTCGCGGTACTGACCGATATTCTCGGTGATGAAGATCACCTTGGTGACATGGATTTTAAAGTCGCCGGTACTGAGAACGGCGTGACCGCCTTGCAGATGGATATCAAGATTGACGGTATTACCAAGGAAATTATGGATACCGCATTGACCCAGGCTAAACAAGGGCGCCTGCATATCCTGCAGCACATGAACGACGTCATCAATGAACCGCGCAAGGAAATGTCAGAATTTGCGCCGCGTATCGCCAGCTTTAAAATTAATCCTGAAAAAATTCGCGATGTTATCGGCAAAGGTGGAGCCACCATACGGTCCATCACCGAGGAAACCGGTGCCGTCATCGATATATCCGACAATGGCATGGTGAAGATTGCCTCGGTGGACTATGCCGCGGGGCTTGAAGCCCGTCGCCGTATCGAAGAAATTACCGCGGACGTGGAAGTCGGAAAGATCTACTCCGGCCGGGTTTCCAAGTTAATGGATTTCGGCGCATTTGTGACCATATTGCCGGGTAAAGACGGTTTGGTGCATATTTCGCAGATTTCTACCGAGCGAGTACAAAACGTCAGCGACAATCTTTCTGAAGGCGACACAGTGCGGGTCAAAGTACTTGAAATCGATAAACAAGGCCGTATACGCTTGAGCATTAAGGCCATCGCCGAGGGCGAATAAAAGTATTACCGACGACGGTGTCTGACCAGGCACCGTCGCCCTCGTTGGATAAATCTCCATTTTGTTACATCTTACATCCTTGCGATTTTTTACGGTGCACAATGTTGGCGCGTGCAAATACAGCGCGGCGCGCAACCTGTTAATGCGCAGGACTCCATCACGTCGAGCCCTGCATGATTGCATGAATAGTTGAAGAGTTTCTGGCCTTCGACCAATCCATTCAGTACGCCCGACTGAGTATGGAAAAAAAACGCATACGCGTATCAGCGGCTCAAGTTGTTGATCCGGGCGGTGACAAACCCATGCAACTCTATCCGGTTGTCGAGTCCTCTGCCGGCTTTACGGTACAGTCGAGTCGAAAATATTCCGGCAAATCTGAGGAGGGCACTCCATGATTCTTGAAGTAGCCATTGTTAACATCGTTGCGGGCAAAGAGCAGGAGTTTGAACGCTCATTTAGCCGGGCCCAGGCGATCATTCAATCGAGCCCCGGCTATATCAGTCATCAGCTTAAACGTTGTATTGAAACCCCGTCGCGGTATATTCTACTGGTAAACTGGGAGACGCTTGAAGATCACACGGTTGGATTTCGCGGCTCGCCGCAGTATCAGCAATGGAAGGCGTTGTTACATTATTTCTATGATCCCTTTCCTCAGGTTGAACATTATCAAGCGCTTGATTCTGATTAGTGGTCCGTACGGAGTACGGTAAAAAGATGCCAAGCCATTTATTTGCGGCCAAGCTGCGATGGCGCCGTCATGGCAAGCCATCGCAAGTTGCCGAAACAGAGGCGGCAACGATAAAACATGAGAAGTTGGTTGCTACCGAACTTTCCGCACGGCCCATTCGCAAAGGCCAAATAGAATGAGACACTTCATATACGTTCTGTCAGTTATTTTGCTGTTTGGTACGGCATGCGGTACATAGGGAAATCAACATGCTGAGCTGTATTGTCACGGATAAAGGACCAAGCGCCTGTTGTTGTCAGCCAAACCAGTGTAACGACAGTATGACGGTAGTGAATCCCATTCAACATTAAACGCAAAGCATGGCCAAATTAATACCTATCACTACTTTTAAAATTGCTTTAGTCGTGGCAGCCTTTTTGCTGGTTGCAGTACTGCTTATGCGCGTATCCGGAGAGCCGGTTTCAGCATTCGCGCAAATCGATATCGCCGCACCCATTGAAACCGTATGGCAAATCCAGATGGATTTCGCCAAGTGGCAGGAATGGAACGCGGATATTCAGAGCATGGACGTCAAGGGGCCGGTTCAACCTGGAACGGAATTTGTGTGGAAAGCCGGGGGAATCAGTATCCAATCGCGTATTCAAGAGGTTGTAGTCAATAGCCGTATTGTCTGGACCGGAAAAGCGTTTGGCCTGAATGCCGTGCATCAGTGGGATTTTACCCAACACAACGGTATTACCCATGTGTATACGCAGGAAACATTCAGCGGACCCATGGTTTGGCTTATGCCCAGCACCATGCGTATCATGATACGCGATGCCTTGCAAACAGGGGTTACATTGTTAAAAGGCCGGTCAGAACAAACGGTGCTTAAAACGGCTCCTAAACAAAGTCAGGAAAAATAATGGTGTAAAGACCGGCGTCAATCAGATTTCCAAAGGTATTAAAAAAGTTATTGCCGGTTATCGCTGGTTTGCTTGGAATAAGCCTTTTTATATTCAACCATGGATGGGTGTGGGGTACACCGGTAAAATCGATGGATCCCGTAACGTTCAGGATCAGAACTACGATATTTCGCCGTTGGTGTTTTTTACCACCGTTCATATCGGCTACCGATTTTAATGGTCCTGGGTGAAGCCATGTTTTATTACCCATATGTTTGAAGTTCGAAGTTTGTTGGTTTTAAATACCGCCGATTTTTACAAGTCCATAGCTGTTTGCTCCCACGGCAGACCAGGCATCTATGTAGCCGGCCGGCAAGGCGGGTGAAACAACTATGGGCGGCGTTTTACGTTCGAACCGGCTGGACGGTTCAATTTAGCTTATCGCCAAGCCGATGGTGGCAGTAAAAACTACCTATACGAGTAGCCCTTTTGGTAGATTGCCACCCGCCGCTAAGATAGTTATTGTGTGCACATTTGAATTGCAACGGGTATGAATGGCTATGGATTTTTTACCGATTTATCTCGATATTAAACTGCGTCGTTGTTTAGTGGTCGGCGGTGGGGAAGTGGCCCAGCGTAAGATAAAGTTATTGCTGGAAGCCGGCGGCTGTGTCACCGTGGTGTCCCCGGTTATCACCGCTGAAGTTGATAAATTAGCAAAAAATCAATCGGTTAGTCTTATTCGCGCGACCTTTGAGGAAGCACATATGGACGACGCCCGGTTGGTGATCGCCGCCACGGATGATGTCGAGGTCAACGCCCGGGTGTCCCGTCTCGCCCAGGAGAGCGGTATTCCCGTTAATGTGGTGGATGCGCCGGAGTTATGCAGTTTTATCATGCCTTCCATCATAGATCGATCACCGGTGCTGGTTGCGGTTTCCTCCGGCGGAAGCTCACCGGTATTAGCCCGCCTGTTACGCGCACGGTTGGAAACGCTTATTCCCGCCAGTTACGGGCGTTTGGCGGCCCTGGTCAAGGGGTTTCGGGAAACCGTCAAGAAACGCTTCCAAGATACTCTGAGCAAGCGGCGTTTTTGGGAGAAGATACTACAAGGTCCCATCGCGGAAATGATGTTTTCGGGTCGTGAAAAGGAAGCCCGTGATGCTCTGGAAGGTGCCCTGCATGAGGCGCAGACACCGGTTCAACACGGTGAAGTCTATTTGGTGGGGGCGGGGCCTGGCGACCCGGACTTGCTTACATTCAGGGCGTTGAGACTCATTCAGCAGGCCGATGTCATCGTCTATGACCGTTTGGTCGCCAAGGCCGTGCTGGAGTTGGCACGACGGGATGCGGAAAGAATATATGTGGGCAAGGAGCAGAGCAATCATGCCATGCGCCAGGAACAGATCAACGAGTTGCTGGCCGAGCTTGCGTTAAAAGGAAAACGTGTGCTGCGCCTCAAGGGGGGCGATCCATTTATTTTTGGCAGAGGCGGCGAGGAGATAGACACCCTGATGGAAAAGGGGGTCAGCTTTCAAGTCGTGCCGGGAATCACGGCCGCCGCCGGTTGTGCGGCGTATGCGGGTATTCCGCTTACCCATCGTGACTATGCTCAATCGGTGGTGTTCGCCACCGGTCATCTCAAGGATCACACCATTAATTTGAACTGGCAAGCACTGGCGCAACCCGGTCAGACTATTGTATTCTACATGGGGTTGAATGGATTACCGCAGATATGCCGGCAATTGCAGCAACATGGCATGGACGGCCATACACCGGTAGCGTTAATTCAGCAAGGCACCACAATAAAACAGCAAGTACATACGGGAACCCTGGCCGACATGGAGCATTTTGACGATCCGGACATTAAACCGCCAACCTTGATTATTGTCGGGGAAGTTGTGCGCCTGCGTGAGAAATTTTCCTGGTTTGAGCCGGTTTTAAGCGACCAGGAACGCGGCAATAGTATGTTTTAAGGAGCGCCGTCGGTGACCCACCACGGAATAACATTAAAATCTATCAAAAACATAGCTATTTGGTTGTTTTTGTCATAACCAATGTAGGCCGCGTATACGCCTTTGCCCAGTCCGCTTCGAAGTACCACCACCTGGTAATCGGCGTTTACCGGAATAGTGGAAAAGCCCGAAAAGTGATTGTAGCGGGTACTCAGCAATTCCTTGAAAGCATCATAATTGGGAAAATAATGGAGCAAATTCCGGTACAGGCCTGCGCTGGTGACAAACAGCCGTTCGGAGTCGGCGATGACCCCATAATATTCATTAAGGTGAAGGCGTTTGATGGACTGTCCGTCCCGCAGGGCCAAACGCCAGTGGACAACGTCTGCGTCGGAAAAACGCACGCGTAAAAAGGCGTTCACGGCGCGCTCCGGTAAATAGGCCACCGCCAACTGGACAGGAAAACGGCCCTTGGGAAATCGCGTCCGAAAAGGTATCTGGCCTTCGATTTTAGGATCGCCAACAACGATTTTACCTTCCGGAAGGTGGATTTCCCCCAGGGTGACAGACTGGAATATCGCGGTTTTTTTATCGATAAAAATCTGTGTGCCCAATTCAAACGCTTCTTCGAAAATCAATGGTGTGCGCGGTTGTTGAAACGGCTTGCTTTTATCCTGGCAGGCCACGGCAGCTAAAACCGAGACAGCCGCCAGAAGCAAACGACCCGTTGACGCAGTCATGGAGTCCCGTGAGCGCTAAATATCACTCATCAAGCTTTGTTTGAGGTTATTGTTGATGGGGTTGGGACCAAGCCAAATATCAAGCACGGCCTTAGCAAAGTCGTCCCCGGCTACGGCACCCAGAACTTTGCCCTGAGCGCTTACTTGCACGCCTTTTCCAGGTATAAAGTCCAAAATAATTTCGTCGCCCCGATGCACCGTGGAAAATAAAGTGTTGAAATGATCCATTCGGGTTTTTAATTCCGGCAGGCGTGTTTTGTGATTGGCTTCAATACCTTCAACAAAGCCGTTTTTGAGTTTATCACCACTGACTTCTTTGTAGGTGATGTGCATGATCAGTCGCTTGCGCGAGTCGGCGGCGAACACGCTGTTTTTGTCAGTTCCGTGTGGAACATACAACGCACAGGCGTAAATATTAAAGAAATACTTGGTTCGCACCCCGGCACCGCTAAGCACCAGCTTTTGATGGTTTTCCACGGTAATTTGGGCCGGAAATTCCACGCCTGCCACCTTTTTAGCCACGGCGCCAGCGCAAATTAGCAGCAACAGTAAACCGACGAAGTACCTGTTAGTCATAAGTATATTCCTGGAATGGGTGACAATCTACATTAAAATATTATAAAATATCGGTAAATCTTTTTATCCCAAGTTATATGTGGTTTATGTGAATTAATTCGCCAATCAACGGGGTTCAGTCATTAAAATTGTTTGGCAGTTTTTTCGCGAGGTAGTTCCAAGGTGTTGGGGATGCGTCTTAGTTTAATCTGCCTGGCTTTTATTCTGCTGCTCAATGGAATGCCCTCTCAGGCGACCTCCATACAGCAGCTTGGATTCGACGAAGTCGTGGCGAACAGCGTACTGGTTTTTGAAGGTGAAGTTGTTGCCTCGGAGTCGGTCTATAATAAGGCGGCCACGGCAATTATTACCCGGGTAAGATTTCGTGTGTTTGAACTCTTGAAGGGCGAACTGGACGAAGTCTATGTGACTTTGAATTTCGCCGGCGGTAACGTGGGTGATGTTGGCATGGTCATTCCCGGAATGCGATATCCACAGATCGGCGAACATGGCCTGTATTTTGTGAAGGATTTGCGGGCGACCCACGCCAACCCTTTGGTTGGATGGTCGCAAGGTCATTACCTGATAAAAAATGAAGCGGGCGAGTCTAGCGTGAGTACGGCGGATGGCAAGCCGATCTACGATGTACAAGCAAGCCCAGGTCCGTTTAGAGCACTCAGTATGGGCATAGCCAAGGGCATATTGACCAAGCACAAAAAAGGCATTAAGCCTTTGCGAGCGCGCCAATTCAAAGACAGAGTCAGGTCCCGCATGCGCTCCCAACCCCGCGCTACGGTGCGCTGATCGTGATCCAGCAATACCTTTTATCTTTTTGTTTGTTCTTGGGCGCCGTTTTTACCTGCCAATCCGGTTTCACCTACCAGCAGATCAACGCGCAAATTTGGACGGATAAAACCATTACCATTTTTGGAGATCTGTTCAGGGGACCCAACAGTATTTCCGGTAAGCGACTGATGCCCAGCGGCGACAGTTATAGTAAAACCTTTGCCGAAGCGGCTGCCATTTGGAATAAAGCCAACAGTCAGGACGTCAAAGTTGTTTATAACAACAATCCTATTACCGCATGCCCGGTTATAAAAGCGGATTTCACGGCGTTTCCACGGAAAACCGTTGATTTGGCACCGGGTCATTGCCTTTGTGACGTCAATGGAACCGGTTCCAATCCCCGCGACGAAGAATGCGCTTTTGGAACGTTTGAACTGGCGGTAACCGTATATTATACGGTGACAAACGGCGGTGGCCAGACTTCCGTCAAGTTGGCATCCATTAATTTTAATGAGAACATCAGTCAGACCTGGGATGTTTTTGACACGCCCTTGGCTGATAATACGGGCAAAATGGATTTTAAACGCGTGGCCGTCCATGAGATCGGCCATTTGCTCGGTCTGCGTCATATACCCACAGCAAATAATCTGCTCAAACTGGACGGCGGTAGTGGCAGCGCAACCAGTATGGGTGACATGGGCTTTGCGGACGTTGCCGGCTTGGCGTTTGATGAAAACGGAAACGTTTTGTACGGCACCGATATCAGTAGCGATAAACTGATCATCATTGATCGGAACATCGGTGCGGCAACGGTGGTGGGTGATTTGGGGTATGACAATGTCCAAGGGCTGGCGTTCGATCCGGGAACCGACACATTGTACGGCTCCGATGTTACCACCGATAATTTAATCACCATCAATACCACAACCGGCAGCGGCAGCCAGGTGGGACGTTTAATCGATGCCGGCGACATCAGCATTGAGTTTACTAATGTGCAAGGCCTGGCCTATGACAGTCAGGCAGGTATTCTTTTCGGCGTGGATGTGGGCAAGCGCCAACTGATTCGAATCAATACAGCATCCGGGCGGGTCACGGTCGTTGGAAACCTGGATTCACCGAATATACAAGGTCTGGCGTACAACAGCGATTTGAACACGCTTATCGGTACCGATGTACAAAACAACTCCTTGCTCAATATCATCAAAACGACCGGACAGTCCAACCTGCTGGGTACGATCAATCGATTGAACGTTATCGGTCTTGCCTATGTTCCCTTGGGGAGCGCACCGGCAAATAGCGAAGGCCTATACGGCAGCGGCACGGTATTTTCTGCGTTTAGTGAATTACCTATTATGTGGCCAAATGTCACCGATAAATTTCGGCCCTCAAAGGACGATATTGACGGCGTTAACGCTATCTACCAGGCGGTTCCCGGCTCGGATGCACCGCCGGGACTGGTTTCCGATGTGGTCATATTTATACAGGGCACAGCCGATGTCGCCCATTTGAACGCCGTGGTGACGCCCAATATCAAATCCACGGATCCGGCGGGCACCGCCGCGGAAGTGCATATTTTGTTTTCCAAATTTGCCATTGCGCCATCACTGCATTTTGATGAGAACGGCGATATTTTGCCGGATTATGCGGATGACATCGAAACTTACGATATGGGTCGTTTTGGTGATTCAGGCAATGGTAATGACGCGATTTTTACCAGTCAACAGATACCGGGATTGGCCTGTGGCGGGGGGCAACTTTACCATTATATCGCCATGGCGCGAAAAACCAATAATCCAACCAAACCTGTTTACGGTAAACTCCAACAATTTACCACGCCCCCTTGCACGTTAACAAACATCATTATCGAAGGTCCTGCATTTTTAGTCGGTGGTACCCAAGACAGCTATAGTGCGAAGGCAAAACGCCGTTTTAGCGTTGATCCGGTAGACATCCAACCCGTGTGGTCGGTGGAGCCGGCCGCCGAAGCAAGCGTGGATGAAGCCGGCATACTCAGTGTGGATGAGAACCTGGCTGGTGAATTCGTGGCGCTAAAAGCCAGTTTCGACGATGAAAATGTTACCCATAGCAATGTGTTGGAAGTACCTGTTATCTGGTTAAATAACGGCAAGCCCGGATTTGGCGCCGTTCGGTATTCCAACAGTAGCAGCGGAAATGCTGACATCACCGACTACCAACCGGTAGGCGGCAGTTATACCAAGGGCGAATTCGTGCAGCCGGGCAAACGTTCGGACAATGTGATGATTGGTGATGTTACCGGTGATACGTTACACAATTTGATACTGGTCAACGATGTGACCATAAAGGTTTATAACAGGAACGTCGGTATAGCCGATAAGACCGGCGTGTTTCTGGCACAAGCCGAACTTGGGTATCAAATACCCGGCGCCATACTGGAAGACCTCGATGGCGATAGTCGCTTTGAGTTGATTGTCGGTTCCACTTATAACGAGCGTGATTCAACCCTGTCCATAAAAGTATTTACGGTTGATGGCGGATTGCAGGAACTGGTGGATAAGAGAATTAGCGGGCCGACCGTCAATTCCACGGTTAGGATGGCGCCGCTGAAATACCTGGGCAACGATCGCTTGCTGGTGATGTTCAGCGGCGGTAGCGGTAACGATCCTCGTGGTATAGCCATGTACGACATGTCTCAACCCAATGGCAGTCAGGAATGGTTTTATCCGCTGGCCACCGATCCGACCTCGGTGACTTTTGCCGACGACCCGAACCATGCCGGCCGGGTACTGCTGTTGGTCAGCATGCAAACCGACCACAGCAATCGCCAGGTGACAACCGGTGGCGGTCACAGCAATCTTAGCAGTCAACTGGCGACAATCGTGCTTGATGACTCCGGTGCGGAAGTATTGTTTCAGCCCTTTGCGTCTGACGAGGAAACCGAGGCGGCGGGGCATTCACAAATGCTGTTTGTGCAATCGGGAGGGGAGCTAAAAATTGTTGCCGTGCTTTCACCGGACCTGGCCGCAGCCGCGTCCAAGCCATCGGTTGTTCAATTAATGCAATTGGATGGTACCGTACAGGCGCAGGTCAAGCTGGGCGAAGATGACAGCCTGAAATTGGCGGTCGTCGATCTGGATGTGGATGGTGACCAGGAAATTGTTGTATTGAATAAAGCTGCTATGACGTTGACGGTTTATGATCATCTATTGACTGAGACGGGGAAAACTGTTGTCGAAGGGTCCGATTTTTTTATCAGTGAGCTGGATGTGGAAGCACCGCGCGGTAAAGAAATCGTGGTGTGGCGCAACGGCAACTTGCAGATTCTCGATGGTATTTCATTGGCCGAACAATTCAGCACCTCGTTTCCGGGTGAATTGATTACCTCGGTGCATACCGGGGATTTGGCGCAAAATCGAACTGCGGAAATTATTGTTTCGATGAATTCCGGAAAAGTATACGTTATGCGAACCAGCCGTGGATCCAATAATCCACCGCGAATAAAAGACCAGACGTTGGATGCGGTGGTCGGCATTAATCTCGAGGGCGCCTTGGAATTAAGCGATTTGGATGAAGATGACACGCATGTTTTCTCCCTGCTGGAAAAAAAAGGTCTCGGTGTTTTTCAGTTGCGTGAGGACGGTAGTTTTACCTATATACCGGTGATACCCGGTCAAGCGGTCATGGTGGTGGCGGTCAAAGATTCCGCGGGCGCCGTTGCCCAAGCCACACTTACCATCAATGTCTCGGAGAGGGCCGGCGTTCAGTCAACGCGAGGTGGAGGCGGACTGGGTGTATGGATGCTCATGGTGCTTGTTTGGTTAATGATCGGTCGCGAAGGGAAAAAACGGCGTTACCAGTGTAGTGTCTCCTATAAAACGCACATGTAGACGCGATAGACTTGATGGTTGCCTAAAAAATCTATCTTGCCCTCCGGGAAACCACTCACGGTGCGATTGCTGCGTTCCAGACCTTGGAAAGGTGACCACCATTCCCGGCGGTCTGCGCCTTGCCCTCGAACCGCTTTGATAGGCCACCTTGAGTGGCTTTGTCAATGCACTTTTTATAGGACTAGGCTATGCACGCCATGGGTTAATTTGTCTCGAATCGTCGCTGTGTGCGGTCTGTTACAGGTTGACGGAATTAGCAAAACATTGACTTGCTTTTTGTCGAGAACAATCACCGGGTTAAAGCGATCAAAACCAAGCGTCAAGATTATACCGACCTGTCACGTGAATCAAAGCGGTAAAATTATATTTCAGACGTCTCCATGTCTCGTAATGTTGACCGCTGGACACCTTAATTTTTTAATTTTGGGCCGATAAAGGAGGGTAGGAACGAGATCGGGAAGGGTTAATGGACGCAATAAGGATATTGATTTCCATCAGGGAGGCCGCGGACCTCGCCATGGTGCAATGGGCTGTTAATGCCGCGCAGTTAAATTTTAAACTCATACCCAATGACCCCAACGAATCATTGTTCTCGCTCCTTAACCATAATGACATCGATTGCATCATCACCGACTATATTAACGATCGTGGTGCAAAACTGGTGCTCGATCACCTGCACACGCTAAAGAAAACCGTTCCGCTGGTTGTTTTGGTTGCCGAAAAAGGCAAACAATTTGTCGCCGATCCCAGGCAAGGGCGGGTAACGGTGGAGGTGGACAAAAGTCAACTGACTCCACAAATCATCGCGCAAACCATTATCGGGCTGACGCAAATTCATAGGGAAATTCAACGCAACGTCATTATGGAAACGGCCCTGAGACGGGAAAAAGACCGATTTCAGCTGCTTCGTGGCGCATTTCCCATGACTTTCATGGATATGGACAAGAAAGGCACTGTGTTGGAATGCACTGGTAATATTTTGGCGCTAATGGATAGGCAGGAAGAAGAAATATTGGGTCAGCCCGCATGGCAGGTGTTTCCCGAAGCGTTCGACATTGAAGACGCCATATACAATGCACTATCAGGAGAACAGGCGGAAAAGACGGTCAACTTCGCGCAATCGGTTATACAGTGCAAATATTTTCCGGTGTTAAACGACGCGCAAAATGTCTGCGGTATCACCGCGATCTTCCACCAACTTCCAGCCCAGGATAACCATGCCGAGCAATTGCAGCAGGTTCAGAGGGCATCCGAGCAATCGCAACAAAAAATGCAGGGCGAATTTGAGGAAATGCAGGGTATCAACCAGGCGTTGCGCCAATATACCCACAACTATAACAGCATACTTGAGAACACGCAGGCAGCGCTTTTTCAGGTTCTGGTTGATGAAGACAATCAACTGAGTATTACTTATATGAGCCGCTCGGTCGTGAAACTGGCCGGGTTTGATGCCGAACAACTGCTACGCCAGGAAGTTCGTGAACAGCTTTTTTCCCGGGAAGATATACAGCGCTTAACTGTGATGTTGGCCGCGGCGGCATCCAACTGGCTGCCGATTAATACCGAATTGGATATCTACCCTATCCACGGAGGAACGCAACGAGTACAACTGGTGGCGAAACCCAGTGCCAATGAACACGGCATTCAGTGGGACGGATTTGTACAGGTGATTCAACACAAACCCGGTCAGGAAATAGAGCCCGCGGCCATACAGGAAATTGCCGAGGAACGGGATGCCGCGCTGGAAGAGGTCAAACTCAAGTCGCTGTTCTTGATGAGCATGAGTCGGGAAATGCGTTCCCCCCTGGAAACCATGCTGACCATGGTAAACCTGCTATTGGAAACTGAATTGGAAGGCGAGCAACGGGAGTTTGCCGCGATGTTATATACCGCGGGCCACGCCTTGATTACCATGACCAATGATATCGTGGACGTGGCGCGTATTGAAACCGATGCTTTTAGCCTGACGGAAGTGGATTTTGATTTGCGCAATCTGCTTTACGATAGGATTGGCCGATACCAGCAAAAGGCCCAATACAAAGGTTTGAAAATCTTTTGCTTGTTGCCCTACAACCTGCCGGAGTTGGTGGTTGCCGACGCCGGGCGCATGCGGCAGATTCTAAGTCACTTGCTGTCCAACGCGCTGCAATATACGCATGCCGGTGAAGTTACCATGCAGGTTATGTTGGTGGAGGAGCATGATAAGGATCTGAGAATCCGGTTTGAAATCAGTGACACCGGCATGGAAATCACGCCTAATGACAGGCGTTACTTGTTCCAAATGTTTGCACCGAAAAAAGAGGAAAGCACCGTTTATCGCAGTTCCGGCTTACGCATGCTGGTGGCGCGGCAATTAACCGAGATGATGGGCGGTGAATTCGGTTTATTTAACAATCAGAAGCAAGGTGTAACATTCTGGTTTAACTTGCCGTTTAAAAAGAGCGAGCTTGTGCTGTTGGATGGTGATAAAGCCGAGTTGCGGGGGAAACGGGTATTGTTGGTCAGCGATAATCCATCAAGCTGTAAAATAATCAAGCAATCCATGGAACAGTGGGGAATGCGGGTAGGTGTAAATCAGGAGGGTGATCGGGCACTGGCAAACCTGATTGAGCAGGCTGGAATCGGCGAAAGTTTTGACTGCGTTATTCTCTACGGCCATGTTGGCGGTATGCAGGATATTGACATGGCACGAATTATATACCAGGACCAAAATCTTTCTGGCATCAAGCAAATTTTGCTGTCAAATGCCGGTGAACGCGGTGACAGCGAGAAGGCTCATCAGGCGGGTGTTAGTGCTTTTTTAACCAAGCCAGTTCAACCGGAACTGCTACAAGAGTGTTTACAGACCGTATTGTCCTGGTCGAGTGCGACGCAACATAACTTGGTTACCAAACACAGTTTGGCGGACAAACATGCCGGTGGTCGTCGCGCGGTTTTACTGGGTGTGCATGAATACAATAAACAAAAGCATTTACAGTATTTTCTATCCCAGCATGGGTTTCGGGTGGACATCGCGCCGTCCGGTCCGGAAGTGCTCAATGCGCTGCATAAACAACATTACCGTCTGGTCGTCGTTGTGCCGGACCTGCCGATTTGGGACGGCTATGCTACCGCACGTACGGTACATAACCGCGTAACGGAACCACCTCCCATTGTCGCCATGGTTGGTGATACGAGTGATGCTGAGCGCATGCGCTGCCACGATGCCAATATCAGCGATTGTGTGGCTTGGTCCGCTATGCACCGTTTACGAACATGGTTGGAGCAGTCAAAAACCATGGCCCAACTGCTTTCGGAATAATTCGCCCCAATCGGACCTTGTTGGCCGGGGATGCACTCCTTTACAATACAGCGCATTATAAAGCCAGTATGAGAGTGCAGCATGACCTATCAGCATATTCAAATTCCCGAGGGCGGCGAAAAAATTCAAGATCCTGCCAGGGTTCCGGATCACCCCATCATCCCGTTTATAGAAGGCGACGGCATTGGGGTGGACATCACTCCGGTAATGCGGCAAGTCGTTGATGCGGCAGTGACCAAAGCTTATGGTGATTCACGATCCATTGCCTGGATGGAAATATTTGCCGGTGAAAAAGCCAATAAAACTTACGGTGGAGAGGTCTGGTTACCGGAGGAAACCTTGGACGTCATACGTGAATATAAGGTCTCCATAAAAGGACCCTTGACGACACCTGTTGGTGGTGGCTTTCGTTCTCTGAACGTGGCATTGCGCCAGGCACTGGATCTATATGTCTGTTTGCGGCCGATACGCTACTTTACCGGTACGCCCAGCCCGTTAAAACAACCGGAGAAAACCGACATGGTTATTTTCCGGGAAAATTCTGAAGATATTTATGCAGGAATCGAGTGGGAGGCCGGTACGCCGGAGGCTACTAAAGTCATTGATTTTCTGTGTAATGAGATGGGCGTGACTAAAATACGTTTTCCTGAATCATCCGGTATTGGCATCAAGCCTGTATCAAGGGAGGGTACGGAGCGCTTAGTACGCAAAGCGCTGCAATATGCCATCGATCAGGATCGGCAATCGGTAACCCTGGTTCATAAGGGTAATATCATGAAATTTACCGAGGGGGGGTTTAAAAAATGGGGATATGCATTGGCGAAAGCCGAATTCGGTGCCCAGTCCCTCGACGGTGGGGAGTGGTGTCAGTTTGAAAACCCTAATAGTGGTAAAGAAATCATCGTCAAGGATGCCATAGCCGACGCCTTCCTGCAGCAGATATTGCTACGACCGGAAGAGTACGACGTGGTAGCAACCATGAATCTTAATGGCGACTATATTTCCGATGCCCTGGCCGCCCAGGTTGGTGGCATAGGTATTGCGCCCGGTGCCAACTTGTCGGATACGGTGGCCATGTTCGAAGCCACCCACGGCACAGCGCCTAAATATGCCGGCCATGATAAAGTCAACCCAAGCTCCCTAATCCTGTCAGCGGACATGATGTTGCGCCATCTAGGCTGGCGCGAGGCAGCCGACCTGGTGGTCAAAGGGGTAGCCAAGGCGATTTCCACCGGGCAGGTCACCTATGACCTGGCCAGGCTCATGGACCAAGCGCAAGAGCTGAGCTGCTCAACATACGGTCATGCCGTCGTTAACGGCATGACCGGTGATTAAAGCCCGGAAATCAATTTACCCGTTAGGAACCCACGCCACTGTATAAAATGTGAGTATTATGGTGGCGTGGGGGATTAACCGTTAAGTTTCAACCATCTCTTCCCGAACATCAAAATCAATGAGTTGAGCGTTGAAGTTAGGCCGGATATTTGCGGCTTGTAGGCCTTTTGGCCCGTGTGTAATGTCAAATTCCACCTGCTGTCCGCGTTTTAATGTTTTATAGCCTTCCATGTAAATCGCTGAAAAATGGGCGAATACGTCTTCTCCTCCTTCCTCGGGTGCGATAAATCCATATCCTTTGGCATTGCTAAACCATTTCACTATACCAGTTGCCATAGTAAACCTCCCCTATTCCCTTCAGTAAGTCCACAACGATATTCACCCCTCCTACCCCTACACCTTTAACTTAAATACGGTGGGTTAGTCAAGTGTTTATTTTCTCATCAGGATTAAAAAAAATTGAAGTAAAAACCTGCTTATGATGGTCGAAAAACTAAGTTAATGAGGATTCTACATAACATTGGGTATTTTGTTTCCTTGTGAGGGCACTGTATACTATCAAATTGCTGTAGCTAACGCGGTGATTATAGTTGGAAATTAGTTAAACAAATTACTATGTCAGACGATCTAACTGGAAGAAGCGACGACGACAACACGGCCCTGCAAGAAGGGAAACCGGAACTAAAACGGCCGCGTATGTACAAAGTCATTTTATTGAATGACGACTATACCCCTATGGATTTCGTCGTAGAAGTGCTGGTTACGTTTTTTTCGCTGACCCAGGAAAAAGCGACGCAAATCATGCTGCATGTGCATACACGAGGCAAAGGGGTTTGCGGGGTCTTTACATACGAGATCGCCGAGACAAAGGTAGCTCAGGTAAATGATTTTTCACGCAAGCAGCAACATCCGCTGTTGTGCACGATGGAAGAAGCCTGAGTGCACCTTTTGCAGGAGTTAAGTTCATGTTAAATAAAGAGCTCGAAGCAAGTTTAAATCTGGCTTTTAAGCAAGCACGGGAAAAACGCCACGAATTTATGACAGTAGAGCATCTGCTGTTGGCATTACTCGACAATGGTGCGGCTTCCAATGTATTGCGTGCATGCGGTGCCGATATCGATAAACTCAAATCGGAGCTGACAGATTTTCTGGAGGAAACCACACCGTTGCTGCCTCCAAACGATGTGCGCGAAACGCAGCCGACACTGGGATTTCAGCGAGTATTACAGCGCGCGGTATTCCATGTGCAGTCTTCCGGCAAGAAAGAAGTCACCGGAGCCAATGTCCTGGTGGCGATTTTCAGTGAGCAGGAATCACAAGCCGTGTATTTGTTGCACAAGCAAAATATCACCCGGCTTGATGTTGTGAATTACATTTCACACGGCATTTCCAAGGTTCACGGTGAAGAGGAAAGCGAAGGTATTCCTTCCGCTACCGAAGAAGAGGGCATGACCGATTCTCCCAACAAGAGCCCGCTGGAGAGTTTTGCGACCAACCTGAATTCACTGGCCCGTGCCGGCAAGATCGACCCGCTGATCGGTCGTCATGACGAAATACAACGCACTGTCCAAATACTGTGCCGTCGCAGGAAAAACAATCCGCTGTACGTGGGTGAGGCCGGTGTGGGTAAGACCGCTCTGGCTGAAGGCCTGGCCAAATTAATTGTGGACAAAGAGGTGCCGGAAATCCTGCAAAACGGCACTATTTACGCGCTGGATCTTGGCGCATTGCTGGCTGGTACCAAGTATCGGGGTGATTTCGAAAAACGGCTCAAGGCTGTGATCAATCAGCTCAAAAAAGAGCCCGGCGCGATTTTGTTTATCGACGAAATTCATACCATCATTGGTGCCGGCGCGGCATCCGGCGGCGTCATGGACGCGTCCAACCTGATCAAACCGGTGTTGGCCTCGGGTGATTTGAAATGTATCGGTTCAACCACTTTTCAGGAATACAGGGGTATTTTTGAGAAAGACCGTGCGTTGGCCAGGCGTTTTCAAAAAATCGATGTACCCGAACCCAACGTGAACGAAACCATTGAAGTGCTCAAAGGGCTTAAGTCCCGCTTTGAGGATCATCATCAGGTCAAATACAGCGTACAGGCGCTGCGTACGGCAGCCGAGTTGGCCGCCCGGTATATAAACGACCGTCATTTGCCGGATAAAGCCATCGACGTGATAGACGAGGCTGGAGCCTACCAGCGCCTGCAGGAACCGGCCAAACGCAAGAAAGTCATCGGTGTTACGGACATTGAGAATGTCGTTGCGAAAATGGCCCGTATACCGCCCAAGACTGTATCGAACACCGACAAGGACGTACTGCGGAAGCTGGAAAGTAATTTGAAAATGGTGGTATTTGGTCAGGATCAAGCCATCGATAAGTTATCCGCCGCTATCAAACTGGCTCGATCAGGCTTGGGTGATACCCATAAGCCGATTGGCTCTTTCCTGTTTGCCGGCCCGACCGGCGTGGGTAAAACCGAGGTCACCAAGCAGCTGGCCACCGTGATGGGGGTGGAGTTTATCCGCTTTGATATGTCCGAATACATGGAACGGCACACCGTATCACGTCTGATCGGTGCGCCGCCGGGTTACGTAGGGTTTGACCAAGGTGGTTTGCTTACCGACGCGGTCAATAAAGCGCCCCACGCAGTATTGTTGCTGGACGAAATTGAGAAAGCCCACCAGGATGTGTTTAACCTACTGTTACAGGTCATGGACCACGGTACCCTGACGGACACCAACGGTCGTAAGGCGGACTTTCGCAACATTATCATCGTCATGACCACCAATGCCGGGGCCGAGCAAATGAGTCGCCCGTCAATCGGTTTTACCGAGCAGGATCATCGCAGCGATGCCCTGGAAGTGATCAAGAAAATGTTCAGCCCTGAGTTTCGAAATCGCTTGGACAGCATCATTCAGTTCAATCCGCTGGATGAAAAGACCATTGCGAAAGTGGTCGACAAGTTTATTGTCGAACTGCAAGCCCAGCTGGACGAGAAGAAAGTCAGCCTCGAGGTCGAAGAAGATGCTCGTGCCTATCTGTCAAAGAAAGGTTTTGACCCCGTTATGGGCGCCAGACCCATGGCTCGAATCATCCAGGAAGAAATCAAGAAGCGCCTGGCGGATGAGTTGCTATTCGGTGACCTGACCAATGGCGGACAGGTTACGATTCGCCTCAAAGATGATCAATTGGATTTTGCCATTGTCGGTAATACCCAACCGAGTCCTGCGGATACCGATTCGATCCATTAATGACGGTGATAAGAGTGGTTTATTTTACGCGGTAAACGATACGCCCTTTGCTTAAGTCATAGGGCGTAAGCTGCACAACGACTTTGTCTCCGGTCAGGATTCGAATATAATTTTTGCGGATTTTGCCGGAAATATGCGCAGTTATGACATGCCCGTTTTCCAATTGGACGCGGAACATGGTGTTTGGCAGTGTCTCAACTACCTTGCCTTCCATTTCAATGTTGTCTTCTCTCGGCATTACGTCACTACTTTGCGATGTGTGGTGTGGTGGATAGGCTCCCCGGGACGGATTCGAACCGCCGACCCAGTGGTTAACAGCCACTTGCTCTACCGACTGAGCTACCGGGGAATGTTCTAAGGGGCGATATGGTACTTAAGGCATTTGCCACGGTCAAGCAAAATGCGCTTACGTGGCAAATGCCATGTCATCCGAATACTTTTTGAAGGCGGTTCATAGCCTCTCTCAGGTTGGCCATGCTGGTGGCGAAGGACAAGCGCAGGTGGCCGGCGCTACCAAAAGCGGTGCCCGGAACCAGGGCAACCAGCGCCTCATTGAGCAAATACTCCGCAAACGCAACATCATCGGCGAAACCAGCCTGGGACATGGCTGTACTGACATTGGGAAAGCTGTAAAAGGTACCTTGGGATGCCTGGCACCGCACGCCGCTCATGGCGTTTAAGGTGTCGACTACATAATCATGCCGTAAACGAAATTCCTTGACCATTTTCCCGATAAATCCCTGATCGCCGGATAACGCCTGCAGCGCCGCCGCTTGGGAAATGGACGATGCATTGGATGTGCTCTGCGATTGGATGGTTTTCATCGCCTTGATCAGTTTGGCAGGTCCTGCTGCATAACCGATTCGCCAACCGGTCATGGCGTAGGCCTTGGACACGCCGTTTAAAACCACACAACGCGGATACAGTTCAGGGCAAACATTTAGGATATTTTCAAAAGGCGGCTGCCAGATAATATGCTCGTAAATATCATCGGTAATCACCAAAACATCCGGGTAACGTTGTAATACCTCGCCGAATGCCGCCAACTCGCCCCTCGTGTATGCCTGGCCGCTGGGGTTGCCGGGACTGTTTAAAACAAACAAGCGTGTCATGGGGGACATGGCTTGCTCCAACTGTTCAGGGGTAATCTTGAACTGCTGATCAAAGCTTGAGGCGACAATGACCGGTACGCCGTCGGCCAGCATGACGATGTCCGGATAGGAGACCCAGTACGGTGCTGGAATAATGACTTCTTCACCGGGATTGATCAGGGCTTGCACCAAGTTGTAAAACCCTTGTTTGCCCCCGGCGCTGACCAGGATTTGGTCGATGCCGTACTGGAGCCGGTTTTCACGAGCGAACTTGTCGACTACCGCTTGTTTGAGTTCGGTGGTACCGGCAACATCGGTATATTTGGTTTGACCATTGTCAATGGCCTTTTTGGCAGCCGATTTAATGCTATCCGGGGTGTCAAAATCCGGTTCGCCCGCGCCGAGACTGATCACCGCTTTGCCTTGTGCTTTGAGTTCGGCCGCTCGGGCTGTCACGGCCAAGGTGGCGGAAGGTTTAACTTTTAAAATGCGCTTCGACAAAGAAATGTCCAACATAAACCTCGCATAGCTAGTAAACTTTTTTGCGGCCCGCACTTTCGTGTAACGGCCAGTCTATTATACTGTGGCAATTCAACCAGCGTATCACTTTCACATGAAAAAAAACTTTCAGTTGCATGCACCCTTCAAGCCCGCCGGCGACCAGCCCCAGGCCATTGCCGGAATGATTGAGGCGTTGGAGGAGGGTATTGCCGGCATCACCCTGTTGGGCGTTACCGGGTCAGGCAAAACTTACTCCATTGCCAATGTGGTGCAAGCCGTGCAGCGACCGACCATTATTATGGCACCGAATAAAACGTTGGCGGCGCAGTTATACAGCGAGATGCGCGAATTTTTCCCCAATAATGCGGTGGAGTATTTTGTTTCGTACTACGATTACTACCAGCCCGAAGCGTATGTGCCCTCGTCGGATACGTTTATTGAAAAAGACGCCTCCATCAATGACCAAATCGAACAGATGCGGTTGTCAGCCACAAAGACCCTGCTGGAGAGGGAGGATGCCATTATCGTCGCCACCGTCTCGGCGATCTATGGCCTGGGTGATCCCAAGGCCTATTTGCGTATGGTGCTGCACTTGGTGCGTGGCCACACTCTGGATCAGAGGAGTATGCTGCGGCGTTTGGCGGAACTGCAATACAAGCGCAATGATGTGGAATTGCACCGTGCCGGCTACCGGGTTCGTGGTGAAGTCATTGATATATTTCCGGCTGAATCCGAGCGCGAAGCAGTTCGGGTGGAACTGTTTGACGACGAAATCGAGAGTTTGTCCTATTTCGACCCGCTGACAGGGGAGGTCATACGCCAGGTTCCGCGATTGACGGTTTTCCCGAAATCCCACTATGTTACACCCCGTGATACCATTCTTCATGCGGTAGACGAGATACGCGAGGAACTGAAGGGGCGCCTGGAGCAGTTACGAGGCCTGGACAAACTGGTTGAAGCCCAGCGGCTGGAGCAGCGCACCATGTTTGACATGGAAATGATGATGGAGTTGGGTTATTGCTCCGGGATCGAAAATTATTCCCGTTACCTGTCCGGCCGGCAGGCCGGTGAACCGCCACCCACCCTGTTGGACTATCTGCCCGACCATGCATTGATGGTGATCGACGAAAGCCATGTGACCGTTCCCCAATTGGGTGCCATGTACAAGGGTGACCGGTCGCGCAAGGAAACGTTGGTCGAGTACGGTTTTCGGCTGCCATCGGCCCTGGACAATCGGCCGCTGCGATTTGATGAGTTTGAAACACTGCAACCGCAATCCATTTTTGTTTCAGCTACGCCGGGCCCCTATGAGTCCGAACATTCCAGCACCGTCGTGGAGCAGGTTGTACGGCCCACCGGGCTGGTGGATCCCATGGTAGAGGTCCGCCCTGCCGGTACCCAGGTCGAGGACTTGATGTCGGAGATACATGCTCGGGTCGCCGCCAAGGAAAGGGTGCTGGTGACCACGCTGACCAAACGCATGGCCGAGGATTTGACCGATTTTCTGGTCGAGCACGGTATTAAGGTTCGGTATTTACATTCCGATATCGATACGGTGGAGAGAGTGGAAATAATCCGCGACCTGCGTTTGGGGGTCTTCGATGTGCTGGTGGGCATTAACCTGCTGCGTGAAGGTTTGGATATGCCGGAGGTGTCGCTGGTGGCCATTCTCGACGCGGACAAGGAGGGGTTTTTGCGTTCTGAGCGATCGCTGATTCAAACGATTGGCCGCGCCGCCCGTAATATAAACGGCAAGGCCATACTTTACGCGGACCGTCATACCGGTTCCATGCAGCGGGCAATGCAGGAAACCGACCGCAGGCGCGCCAAACAGAGGGCTTATAACGAACACCATGGTATTACCCCCAGGGGGGTGAAAAAATCGATCAAAGAGATCCTGGATGGGGTTATGGACAATGGCGGGGCCCGCCAACGAAAGGTTACGGAGCAAGAGCGCCATTATGAAACCCTGTCGCCAACAGCCTTGGCTACGGAACTTGCGGAGCTGGAAAAACGCATGTATCAACATGCCAAAGATCTGGAATTTGAGCAGGCCGCCCAGGTTCGTGACCGGATTCACCAACTGCGAGCCAAGGTGTTTGGGGTTGATTGACGGAAAAAAAGTGCTATGGATTGCCATCACGGCGGTGCTGTGGTATTTTTCGCTTCCTTTAGCGTGTCATAGGCGCGTAGCTCAGTGGTAGAGCACTACCTTGACATGGTAGTGGTCGGTGGTTCGATCCCACTTGCGCCTACCAAATTCCCAGCGGTCAGTGGTGTGGGAATCGGTCATTTTCAGCCGGTATCAGGGGTTGGAGAGATGACTATTGCAGTGATGGAAATGCCTGATGTATGTCTGCTATACTATTGAAATTTTGCAGCATTTGGGCCAACAGGCGAATCGGTGGCCGTTCCCGGTTCATGATTGAGAATTTGATGGAGGATTAATTATAACTCAAGAAAAAGGTACGAGGATAAATGAGGAGATCACCGCCGCTGAGGTGCGGCTGATCGATGACCAGGGTGAACAGGTGGGTGTTTTGGCCATAAAAGATGCCATACGCGTAGCCGAAGAGAAAGAATTGGATTTGGTGGAAGTCGCACCCAATTCAAAACCCC
>Ga0114931_10000196_pt1 | contig 69197 bp, 75 predicted proteins | sample 2SBtaG_FD_89579 | JGI IMG/M metagenome (GOLD analysis project Ga0114931, IMG submission 89579) | Deep subsurface microbial communities from Kolumbo volcano to uncover new lineages of life (NeLLi) - 2SBTROV14_V59a metaG | ecosystem: Environmental > Aquatic > Marine > Volcanic | place: Kolumbo... | reverse complement strand
GTTGTGCCGGCCACGAAGTGCTCTATCAGTTTGCTTTGTTGACTTGGGGTAAGTCTGCTTTTTCGTTGGTACATAGTAGCTATTTTAGACTTCTTTCTACTCCTTAGCTACTTCAGCCCCTATTTTAAAGTACTATGAAAACGAAAAACTCGTCGGCAGAAAAATAGTAGATATGGGCAAGTTCAACGTTGCAGCCGGTCTCAGCAATTTTGAACAGGTCGGAGTAGCCGCAAGCTATACCTTCTAGGATATTTCCAACCAATTTCCTTAACCCTTGGTTTATACAAATTTGAGCAGTTTCAATATGGTTCTAGGCCTAGCTTTTAGGTGTTTGAGGGCTAGTTCTCATAAGACCGACCGGTCTATTTCATTAATAGGTGTTTATATCGTTTTATTTCCTACCCACTGCTTCGCCCCATGGGGACGCCACGTATCCTATTTTTTTATTACCTAACTCTATCCACGCATTAGATATTTCAGTAAGATGTTTTTCATCTGACCAGCCGTTTTCAAGTACGATTTTAGCAACGTCCCCTTCCATAGCCTTCACCCAGCTTTCATAAAAAAATGGCCATTCTTCCAGGGAGTCCGGCTGTTCCCAACTCGAAGATATCATAATATCCCTGAACCCCGCCTCATCAAGCAAGGGCCATAGCTTCCGACCGACACCAGGGTCTCCGCCGTAGCTTTTGATAGTTCTTTCAATAAGCTCGAAGGACTCTTGAAACAAAGGGTTTTCAGGGGAAAAGATTGCTCTGTCCATTATCGGCTCCCTAGCTAATATAAGCCCTTCTTCCTTAAGCACTCTGCGGGCTTCCCTCAGGGCATTTATGGGGTTCCTTATATGTACGAGGATCGCCTGCATATAAACAAGATCGAACGAATTCTCAGGGTATGGGAGCTCTAAAATGTTCGCCACTTCGAATTTGAGGTTTGTAATATTCGATTGCTGGGCCTTTTTGTTATTGGCCTGAACAAGGTCTTTATGAATATCCATTCCTACGACAGTGCCGTTTGTGAGCTTCTTGGCTATTTCGAAAGTTGCGACTCCGTGCCCGCATCCGCATTCCAGGACCGCCATGTCGGGTCTTAAATATGAGAGCACAAAACCAAGGGATTTTAAAGCTCTGTAAGTCAGATAGTCGAGCATTCCCTCTTTGTATCCGAACGAGTAACCCTCCCGGGTATTTTTATCTACATTATTTTTTTCATTCATGCTCTATCAACCTTAGCGAGAATCTGTATGGGTCGGATTTAACCTTTCAAGTGGTCTCAGCAATATTAATAACACAGTTTCATACAGAGATTTCAATTTTCAACCCTTGTGGTCAGACACATACCATTAGTCGACTGATAAGTGATAGCATCCGCGTATCCGACACTTTTATGCCGGGGCAGGAACGATTTTGTAAACTACCGAGTTCCCGCTGTAAAACGGCTGATAGTAACCGCCCGCAAAAAGAAAGTAGGTCTGTCCGTTAACGTCGGTCTTCTGAGCGCCCTCAGGTATGTCAGTTACGATTGCTCCCACGGGAGGCTCTACGACTTTGTAGCCGTCACCTTCTCTTAAATAATAAGCTCCGCCGCAGTCACGGTAATCGTAATCTCCCACGCTAACAGTCGTGCAGGAAGACGGAAGCTCCGTGACAACTGCTCCCTGAGGGGGTGGTACAACGACATATTCAGATCCCTCCGGAGCGTAATACACACCTTCAGAGTAATAGAATGTGTCGCCCGCTACATAGACGGTCTGAGACCTCGGAGGGATACTGGCAATCGCCGCTCCTATAACTAAACCGCTTGCAAATGCCCAGCCTGAGGAATAATAGCCACCCCATGAATTCCAGTGGCCGCCGTAATAATTTTTGTTGCTGTATTTCTTATTAACATTGATATTGATATTGTTGTTATTTCCGTACCCGGGTCTGTTACCCGGATTATTAGGTCTATTGGGATTGTTAGGCCTGTTGGGGTTATTCGGCCTATTTGGATTATTTGGTCTGTTGCCTGGATTATTAGGGCGGTTTGCGACCTTATCCCTTGATCCCTGTGAAGGATTCCTCTGCTGAGTGTTCCGCCTGTTACCCTGAGTGTTTCGCTGACCCGAATACCGGACGCTTCCGTTACCGCCGTTTCCAAACCCGCCGCCACCCCTTTTGACGCTATTCATCTGTCCCCGACCTCTTCCTCCCCCACCTCTTCCTCCTCCTCCGCCCCTCCGGGCAAATGCATCGCTTGTAACGATTAAGAAAACGGATAATAATAAGAAAGCAGCCAATACAGTATATCTCTTCGTATCATTTCTCATGTTCGATACCATTATTTACCCCCCCTCTGTTTCTTCTCGTTTATAAAATCAATCTTGACTGCGTCATTAGGCAAATCCGGTTTAAAAAGTGAGTCGGGCACTTTCGGTTTCAGGTTCCATTTCGAAAAGATTGCCTGATATTGAGGGACTCCCTCCATCTTCTTATAGGTGATAACCAGTTTACAGGGGAGAGCAGGCTTCTTTGTAGAAACCCATAATTGCCAGTCTATCAGCTCACCGACGAATGCGAGGTGTGAGCACTCCTTGCCTCTGACAATGCTGTCATTCACTATCACCCCCCCTACAGCGCCGTCCGAAAAAGACCCGTACAAGTCTGTGTGCAGGATATCAGCTATTGGAAGCGTAAAATCATAACTCTCCATCAGATAGTCTAGTGTCTTATCTATAGTACCGGGCGTCTCGAGTGTTCCGTAAAAGCCCTTTTTCTGATTAAGCACTGTAAGCTCTTTACCGTTGTACCAGGCCTTTCTCTGTACCTCGTCCCCCGAGAATTTCGCATAGATCTTGTCGGGCCTCTTTACAGTAATTTTTAAAGTACCTCCGAGTTTTATCATTTGCCCTGAATTAAGGAACTCGTCATAACTAACCTCAGCATCGAAGCTGAAATTTTGTTGGGAGCTCAGCGCATCGGACATTTCCTTGAGCACTGAAAGAGCCTCAGGTTCTATTGTAGATTGGGCGTCGCCCCCGGCGACCGCGTCCGGATCATCTTGCGCACGGGCTATATGTGTTTGGCTTACGAGAGCGTAGCCTACGGTAAATAATGCGACAAATATAGTTAAAAGAACCCTTCTCCTTACCCTCATGAAATCCTCCTGTTAACAGATAGACAATACAGCTTAGTCCATAGCCGGTATTATTTATATAATATTGTATATGAACACAGTGATAATCTCACTATCTAATATAAAATTACTCCTTGGCAATATCAATCCCCTTGGTGTCTGACCAGCAGCACCGGACAAGGGGAAGTGAACATAACCTTATGACTCGTCGTGCCTACAGATAATTCCCCGGCCTCCGTCCTTACCCCGTGTGATCCCATGACAATCAAATCGATTGCGTGCTCGCTTGCGTAAGTGTTCACGACCCTCCACCTGGGTCCGATGACTATGTCGTCGTGCACACTGAGACCGTTAGTATTAAACACTTCTTTTTCATGCTCCATTTTTTCCTTTAGCTGAATCTCAAGGTCTTTGTAAAAACTCTTTATCTCCTCGTCAAGCTCGTCGTACTCAAAGGGCTCGATTGCGTGCAGTATAAATACGGCGGCCCCAAGGCTCCCTGCTAAATAGATAGCGTATTCTCGTGCTTTAATCGATTTTAGCGAAAAATCCGTCGGGAATAATATTTTTTCAATCTTCATTTAAAACCTCCCTAAAGCTTTATTTAAATCTATCAAAACCAGACAATATCAGCAATCCGACATATTATGTTAACTTAGCATCTTAACAAATTGATACTATATATATACCAAATATATACCAACTTTTTTGCATCTTTTTAGTAATATATTTGTAGCAATATTACAGCGAGCAATAATCATGCCGTTTTAATTGTCAGAATTTATTATGATATGAGAGCTGAGAGTCTGACTTGCGTCAGAATATAGGACAGAAAACCGCCTTGTTATCAGGCAGAGCCCTGATAGCAACAATGTAAAACACTACCCGAATAGCTTTTTTGCTTTTTCAAGCGCCCGGACTGTGAAATCGACCTCTTCTTTGGTGTTGTAAATGTAAAAGCTCACGCGCGCGGCGTAGTCCATACCGAGCCTCTTCATCAGGGGCTGAGCGCAGTGGTGCCCCGAGCGCACCGCAATCCCCTCCTCGTCCAGAGTGCCCGCCACATCGTGAGGGTGCACGCCGTCAACGTTAAAAGATATCACTCCTACCCGGGCGTCGGTTTCAGACCCATAGGTGTTTATCCACGGAATCTCTGAGAACCTTTCGTATGCGTAGTTCGTAAGCTCCGTTTCATGGGCGTATATGTTGTCAAGCCCGAGCGCGTCCATGTAATCAACCGCTGCGCCGAGCGCAATTCCGCCCGCGATGTTTGGAGTGCCCGCCTCGAACTTCCAGGGAAGCTCGTTCCACGTGGATTCCTCCATTGTGACTTTCTCTATCATATCCCCTCCGTACATAAAGGGCTCCATCGACTGGAGCAGCTCTTTTTTACCGTACAGAAACCCTATCCCCGTGGGCCCGAGCATCTTGTGCCCGGAGGCTACCAGAAAGTCGCATCCTAACTCCTCGACGTCCACGCTCATGTGCGGCACAGTCTGAGCCGCGTCCACAAGCACTAACGCCCCCGCTTTTTTGGCTTCACGTGAAATCTCTTTAACCGGGTTAACGGCCCCCGTAACGTTGGAGGCGTGAATTACGCTTACGAGTTTCGTTTTTTCCGTTATGATATCCTCGAGCTCATCGAGCTTGAGATTCCCTTTGTCGTCAACGTTAATGTATTTTAATTTGATGCCTTTTACATCCCGGAGCATCTGCCACGGGACTATGTTTGAGTGATGCTCCATAATGGTGATCACAACTTCGTCCCCTTCCTTAAGGTTATGCAGCCCCCAACCGTAAGCGACGAGGTTTATGGATTCCGTGGCGTTACGGGTGAAAATAATTTCTCTCCAGTGCCCCGCCCCTATAAGCCCGGCAATCTTTTTGTGACCTTCTTCATACATCACTGTGGACTCGTAGCTCAAAGTATGCACGCCCCTGTGTATATTGGCGTTATGGCACTCATAGTAATTTCTGACGCATTCAATAACACTACGGGGTTTTTGAGTGGTGGCGGCGTTGTCCAGGTACACGAGCCTCTTACCGTGAACCTTTCGCTCCAGGACGGGAAAATCCTCTTTAATCCTATGAGGGTCAAGCTTTTGGGCGGGTTTTATTTGACGTTCGATTTTAAGCTCCCGGCTTTATTAAACGTTTAGATTTTTCACTTGCGTAACCCAGTCATCAATGTACCGGAACGCCGACCTTCATGTGTTGTTATTATGGGTGAGGGCTTTTTTCAGCACATTTAATCCTAAAAGCGCGCATTTGAACCTTATAGGCGATATAGGCCTCCCCAGAGCGTTCAGCATATCCTGATCCGTCAGCGCGGCGATATCTTGAACATCCTTACCCCTCACCTGCTCGGTCAGTATCGATACGGAAGCCTGGCTTATAGCGCAGCCTGTTCCCGAGAATTTTAAGTCCTGTACCTTTTGGCCGTCGAGCTTGATATCAAGTCTAATCAGATCGCCGCAAGAGGGTATCCCCTCTTCATAGCTCAGGTCCGGATCCTCGATAGTTCCGTAGTTCCTGGGGTTCTTGTAATGGTCCAGAATATACTCGAGATCGTCGGATTCCATATCGCGTTAATTATACCAGGATATAAAGTTTAGGCACCCTAACGAAGTGATTCTTCGTTTTCTCTTTCCGAAAATATTATGTTCGAAGTGCAGCCCATTTTCCCAAGCTCTCTTTGCACAAGTCCGAACCTGCAGTTTACTACCCAGAAGTAGTAGACCTTTCTGTCGAGCGTGGCCGCGCTGAAGGATATCACCTTCTCGGAGTTTGCCTGTACTACGGAGAGCACATCAAAGAGTCCGACATTGTCGCCCATGTTAACTTCAAGCCGGATCGGCTTTTCATGGAAGCTGAGCAGATTGAGAAACGCGTCGAGTATATCCGTTACGCTTATTATACCCACAAGCTCGTTCTTATTGGATACGACGGGGAGGGCGTTAAATTTCCTGCTCCTCATAATCTCAGCCGCCCCTTCAACGGATGCGTAATCGAGAATCGTAAGCGGGTTAGTGATCATTGCATCTTTTACCTTAAGCTCTGTCCCCCTTCCCATAAAGGCCTCTATGTCCCCGAGCGTCAATATCCCAACGAGGTTGCCTTTCTCTACAACAGGCACCTGCCTGATATTCTTTTTCTTCATCATCACGTAAACTTTTTCAGCCAACTCCTCAGGATCGACCGTGGTGGGATCATTTGTCATGTAGTCTCTCACGAGCATAACTCCGCCCTCCTCTCTAAGAAATCTCAGGCTGGTTTATTTCAGGTTTGCTTCTCATTCCAACCCAGAGTTTTTTTCAGCATTATAATAACATGATATAGGAATTTTTAGGATGGGTAAATAACCACGCTCCGGGTCGCGTGCTTTTATCGGGGTACTTATTTATTTATCCCCCTGCCCTCCTATTTCTTGACTTTATACATGCGCTTCGGTTTTCTTTCTATATATAGTTATGAGAAAAAACGGTGTTGTTTATCTTATTGGGGCCGGGCCCGGAGACCCCGGGCTTTTAACGCTTAAAGGGAAAGAGGTTCTTGAGCGCGCAGACGTGATAGTCTATGACTACCTTGTAAATCCTGCCCTCCTTAAGCACGCTAAAAATAGTGCCGAGATCCTGTACGTCGGTAAAAAAGCGGGGGAAAAAGAAGCTACACAGAAAGAGATAAACACCCTTTTGGTCAAAAAGGCCCGGGAGGGAAGCGCCGTAGCCAGACTAAAGGGCGGAGACCCTTTTGTTTTCGGGAGGGGAGGCGAGGAGGTCCAGGCTCTAAACAAAGAAAATATAGTATTTGAAATAGTGCCGGGAGTTACATCTGCGGCTTCTGTACCCGCATACGCCGGCATTCCGCTGACTCACAGAGACCACACATCGTCGTTCGCAGTAGTTACAGGCCACGAAAACCCAGAAAAAGAAGAGACCTCCATACCCTGGAAGGCGCTTGCCGATATAGGCACAGTGGTATTCCTGATGGGGGTCAGAAATCTTTCCAGGAATATGAAAAGGCTAGTTAAAGCAGGAAAGAATAAAAACACGCCGGCAGCTATTATCACCTGGGGCACCTACCCCGCTCAGGTTACGGTCACGGGAACCGTGGGGGATATTGCTAAAAAAGTAAAACGAAGAAAAGACGTTGGCGCACCAGCAATATTAGTGGTCGGAGGGGTTGTCACACTCAAGGAAATAGCGGACTGGTATGAAACAAAACCGCTTTTTTCAAAACGCGTCCTTGTTACCAGACCAAAAGAGCAGGCCGGGCATTTTGTACGCCTCCTGGAATCAGCAGGCGCACGGGTAATAACGTACCCTACTATAGAGATCATACCGCCCGGCAGCTTCAGAGCGCTTGACAAGGCTATCAAGAATATCAGACAGTATGACTGGATAGTGTTTACGAGTGTAAACGGGGTCATGTATTTTGTCGAAAGACTCAAGGAAAAGGGGAAAGACTTGAGAGAGCTCTACGGGATAAAAGTAGCAGCTATAGGGGAAAAGACTTCCGAGTCACTCGAGCTTTCGGGTATTGGGGTTGAAGTGGTGCCCCGGGATTTCAGAGCCGAAGGACTGATTGATATATTCTCCAGGATGAGCGTAGAGGGAATCAAATTCCTTATCCCCAGGGCTAAAGCCGCGCGCAACGTATTACCGGATACGCTTAGACGGATGGGGGCGCTTGTGGATGTAGCCCCTTCCTATGAAACGGTACAACCCCCGGGCCAGGATACAAAGATGATTAAAAAACTCATAAAAGACAGAGATATTGATGTGCTGACGTTCACAAGTTCCTCTACGGCTCGGAATTTTTTCGATCAGGTCGGAAAAATCCCAAAAGATACGGTGATTGCATGTATCGGACCTATCACTGCGGGCACAGTAGGGAAGTTCGGGTACGATACCGAGATTATGCCCGACAAATATACTGTCGAAGCGCTGTCTCAAGCCATATCGGACTATTTCTCAAAATAACCTTTAAAACATAATCGGCTTAATATTTATTAACTCAAGCAATATACACTCAATCCCTGATGTAAAATTTAAATATTCAACTTATGTACCGAATGCCCGGATTTTCGGTAAATAAGGACAGCATCAAAGATAATGAAGCCGTAATTTCAGGTACTGACCAAAAACATACAGCTAAAGTGCTCAGGATTAAGGCGGAGGACAATATTACGCTCTTCGACTCGGGCTCAAATGAATGTTACGGGAATATCTCCTCTGTAGGAAAAACGAGTATCGAGACCGAGATTTACAAGCGTGACAAGAGGGAATCCCCTCTTAACATTATACTGCTTCAGGGTCTGTCAAAGGGCGACAAAACGGACTATATCGTAGAAAAGGCAAACAGGGAGAAGCTCCATAGTCCCCATACTTAGGAGAGAGTACAAATTCATTCAAGGGACAGGCATAAGAGGTGGGAAAAGATAGCCGTTTCAGCCTCTAAGCAGCGCGGCAGAACTAAACCTAGGGTTATCGAAAATACTTTAGACTTTAAAAGTGCTCTAATATTTAGTAATAGTAATAGGTTAAGAACAATACTTCATGTAAATATTGAGATATCTATTAAAAGTCATATTAAAAACTCTTTACAAGCGCCCCCAAATATTATATTATTTACAAGTCCGGGAGGTGGGTTTAGGGATAATGAAGTCCTCCTTGTAAAAGAAATGGGTTTCATCCCTCTGGGTCTGGGTCCAAGAGTACTAAGAACCGAGACCGCAAGTGTCTCGGTTCTTTCCATTCTACAGTTTTTTTACGGAGACTTGTGAGTAGCGCCCAGTCTCCGTGTAATTCCCAAAAGCTCGTTCTTCTTCTTGTCCCTAAGCTCCCTATACTCAAGACGCTCTATATCCCCTGTCTCGTATCTGTCATCGAGCGCCGCTATTTCCAGGATAAGAGCACTACGTTTCTCTTTTAAATCCGTATCCGGAGACTCTGTCGCCGATTCATCCGGGACACTCCCGCCACCTTTAGGCTTTATCACCATGGAATATATAACTCCGGCAACGACAATAACGGCTAAGAGCCCTAGAGCAGCCCATATCAAATAGTCCCCTTGGCCGGCAAGATCGGACTTAATCTCGAGCACCACTTCACTCCCCGCAGGGAGATCGGAGCCTGTCCATTTCAGGAATTTTTCGTTATTTATGACAACAGGCTCTTGCTCGGTGAGCCCCTTTACCTCGAATTCGTTCTCGGTTTCTAAAACTAATAATAAAAAACTCGAAGTAGGATATAGGATAGTTTTTTCCAGTACTGTCTTACCGGACTTTAAGGGCACGTTGTAGGAATACACTGACCTTCTGGGTCCCGGAAGTACGCTCGTAGTGTCCGAAAACCCGCCTTCTGTGGTGACTACGCTCTCTGTGTCCAGACCGTGAATGAAGTTAATATTAAAGGCCCCTTCAGGTAAGCTGTATCTGAGTGATTCTTTCCTTCCGTCTGAAAGCTCTTTTCCGCCGATATATATAGTTTCGCCTGTATTATTGAACACGCTCAGGTCTGCCACCGTGACGTTCCCGTCCAGTACCTGTACTATTAAATGCGTCTCTTCAACACTTATGTCCTCATCGCTTAGCGAAGACTCGTAAACAGGGAGATTCAGGGTCTTTTTATCTTCCCCGGGGTTAAACACCATTTTGTCAGTGGAATACTCGGCGCCTTTATATTTAATCGAGATCGCGTAGCTCCTGTCCCACGGCAGCTCACCAAATGAGAATGCCCCTTCAGCATCGGAGGTTAGAGTTTGAGGAGCGCCAGCCCTATCCCCCATAAACGGAGTTATTGTAACCTCTACTCCCGACCTTTTTGCCCCGTCGCTGCCGTTTACTACCTGACCCGTAATTGTGCCCCCGGCCGCAGAGGCTCTATCTGGTTTTACCGTGAGAATATAATCGGCTATGAGTTCCGCGGCCTCTGGGGGGACCTGCATAGGCGGCATGGGAGGGAACCCGGGGTTTACGGGCATCTTGCCGCTCGAGCTGTATATGAGCTGCGGGTTCTCGATCCACTTAAGCACCTCGGCCCTCGGGTATCTGTCTCCGAGCGCTTTAAGGTCAGGGCCGACGAATACCCCCCTGCCTATGGTATGACACCTGACGCAGCGGTACTGTATAAAGAGCTCCCCGCCGGTCGCCTGAGGGGCCTCGCCCTGCGCCCGCGAGACTGAAGCGGAAGCAATCAACAGTAAGAATAATATGAGAGTGATATATATTCTATTATCTCTATTCATCTTTATCCTTTCAATTTCACTCCGCATTTGGAGCAAAAGAGGTCATGTTGCAGAGACTCATGACCGCATTTTGGACAAATCAACTTAGTCCGGGCTGAAAACTCGGCGCGTGCGGGCGCTCTTGCTCTAAGTACTTCCATTTCGATCTCGTCTTCTTCCGAGTTCCGGCTGCTCACACCCCGGGCCTTTTGAATCTCGTCCTCGATGACGGCGTCTAATTCACCCGAACCCTGAGTTATAGCGTCTATCTCCTTTAGTACGGAGGCGGCTTCAAATCTGTACTTTTGCCTCAACTCCTCGTAGTCCTCAACTGTGAGCTTCCCGAGGCCGTAGTCGAGGTCAATATCCCTTATGGCGGAGTAAAGGGACTCCTTACGCCCCTGAAGCGCCTCGAGGCGCTTCAGCGCAGGGTGGCTGCTTGTTTTATTGTCATTGGAACCGTCATCCCTCCGGCCAAGGAAAAAAGGGAGAGCTATAAATAGAGCCGTAAGACCCGATATAACAAGTGCTGTTACTATTTCCAAATTATTTGCCTTTTAAGATTTAGAGGGGATTATGCCTTTGCCGCAATGTCCTTCTCGCCCAGTGAATATCTTATGAATACTTCCTCTCTCTTTTTTCTGCCCGAAGGCCACATAGTAACGATTGCTCCCAGAAGAAGCACTATGCCGCCCGCCCATATCCAGCTTACCATTGGGTTTATTATAACCCTGAACGTGGCTGTCCCGTCCGTGCCGACGTTACTTAGAATAATATATAGATCGTCAGTAAAGCTCGAGCGGAGAGCGACCTCTGTTTCCTGATTGATCTCACGGTTACCTTCGTATTTGTAGATGTTCTTTTCGGGTACCATCACTCCCAGGTCCTTGTGCCCTTTAAATACTGAAAGCTCTGCGGCAGTAGCGTCTTTGGCATCCGTCGTATACTGCTCTAATCCCTTATACGTAAGCGTGTAGTCTCTTACGGTTGCGGCCTCGCCCTCGGTAAGGGTTACGAGCTTCTCGGTTACAAAGACGGACGAAGAGGTTACTCCTATAACTATAAGCACGACTCCCAGGTGGACTATATAGCCTCCGTAGCGTCTCTTGTTCTTCGAAACAAGCCTGGTGAATGCAAGAAGGGGGTTTTCTCCTCTCTTGCTCCTCACTCTTACGCCTTTAATAAACTCTGTGAATACTGTAGCCGTGACAAACATACACAGTGCATAAGATAAGAGTGCTGTTACGTCCCTTATGCCGAAAACAACGAGTACAACCGCCGTGAGCACCGAGAGTATGACCGGTGACATGAAGTTTTTCACCAGGTTTTCGCGCGAAGCTTTCCGCCACGATATCACAGGGCCCACGCCCATGAGGAATATCAGCACAAGAGCGATCGGAACGTTCACGGCATTAAAATAAGGTGAACCTACGAGTATCTTATGCCCTACCACGGCTTCTGATACAATGGGGAATATAGTGCCCAGAAACACAGCAAACGCGGCCCCCAGGAAAAGCAGGTTGTTAAATATAAATGCGCTCTCCCTTGAGAGTATCGAATCGAACTGGTTTTCACTCTCAAGCTCTTTTGAGCGGTAGATAAATATTGCAAACGAGAACAGGAGAATAAACGCTATGAACCCGAGAAAAAGGGGGCCGATGTCCGACTGGGCAAACGAGTGGACTGAGGAAATAATGCCGCTTCTGGTAACGAAAGTACCGAATATGGCAAGAAAGAACGTGAGTATTATAAGTATTATATTCCATTTTTTGAGCATGCCTTTCTTTTCCTGGATCATTACAGAGTGAATGAACGCAGTTGCGACAAGCCAGGGCATAAATGCCGCGTTCTCCACAGGATCCCACGCCCAGTAGCCGCCCCACCCAAGCTCAAGGTACGCCCATCTGGCTCCGAGCAAAAGCCCTACCGCAAGGAACGTCCAAGCGATAAGGGCCCATTTACGTGAGAGCCTTATCCACTCGTCCCCGAGCCTCCCTGAAAGGAGCGCTCCCATGGCAAAAGCAAACGGCACCGTGACACCCACGTAGCCCAGATAAAGAGTGAGCGGGTGAATGGCCATGTAGCCATTTTGGAGTATAGGGTTCAGGCCGTTCCCTTCGGTGGGTGTAAAAGGCAGTTTTTCAAAGGGGCTCTCTACAAATCCGATGATGTATATAAAGAAAATCAGCACAACTGACAGAGTGGCTGTGACATAGGGCATGAGCTCCCTGTTCTTATTCCTACCCTGAATCACGACTAAGGCCGTGTACAGAGACAGTATCAGACTCCAGAGGAGTAACGACCCCGCCTGCCCTGCCCAGAGGGAAGTGATCCTGTAAATAAAAGCAAGGTCGGTGCTGGTATTGAGTGCAACGTACTTTAAGCTGAAGTCCAGGTTTACGAGCAAGTATAAGAGCGCTCCCGCAGCGATCAGAAGCAGAACGAAAACCGCTATCGCCCCGTGCTCGGCGCTTTTTATGAAGTCGCGCCTCCGCGCTTTAGCGCCGTAAAGAGACGCGGCAAGCACATAGACTGATACCATGAATGAAAGTAATACTGAGATCCTGCCAATCTCTACCATCAGTAAGGTTTGTCCTCATTATATCGATACCCTTCACCAGATGCTTCTTCATAGAGCGAATCGGTAGATTCATATTTAGTAGGGCACTTTGCAAGGAGGGTGTCGGCAACGAAGATGTTGTCCCGTGTGTACACGCCCTCTACGACTGCTTCTATGTCGTCCCTGAAGATGTCGGGGACTATGCCTTCATAAGTTATGTCCACAGTCTCGCCGCCTTCTGTGAGAGTGAACATGAGAGGCTCTCCTGCATTCTGTATGATCGTTCCCGGAACCACTATACCCGAGACCCTTACGCGGTCGTCGTAAACAGAAGGCACCTGATCTTTGAGCTCTTCCACGGTGAGATAATAGACCATAGTGTCCTTAACGCCAGCATAAACGAGATAGCTGACCGTAAGAGCTATTACCGCTATAGCTACTATGAATTTTAGTTTGCCTTTTAACATAACGCTATCCGTGCGCTGCCATCGTTAATAAATCAAACCCCGTCTTTTAGAGACCTAAGCTCGCGAGAGAGCCTGCCCTGTTTTCTTATCAAGTGATAAATATATATTAAGAGAACGATCCAAACAACTACATGCCCCCAAAAAAGGTAATCGGTCCTGAGCGGGCGATGGATGAGCCTTACCCCCTCGATCCATACTTTTCCCGCTCCGTCCACTACTAGGTCCAGATTCACTTTCTGAGGATCCCCTCCTTTGTCAACGTATAGCACCGTATCTGCAGGCCTCCAGTCGGTAGTGCCGGAGAGGGGGACTCTGGGACCGCGGGCTACAAGCTCTTCCCCGTCCGGGAACACGACAGTTAACTCCAGATACGCAATACCCCGGGTATCCTTAGTGGCCCGGAGGTCTTCAGAGCGCATCCTGGCGCTGTAAGTGAGTTTCTTTTCGCCTAATCCAGCGCCCTCGATATCGAAAAGCTCTACTTTCGTCTTCTTGTCCGCATTTACAAGGAGCGCGTTTCCGTTCTCTGAGTCCATCTCTACGGCACTCCTCGAAACGATATCCCGAACCCCTGTTATAGGGAATTCAGTTACCCCTTCATCTGCAAGAGATACAGCCGAGCCTAACATTAAAATCCCGATTAGTACTGATGATACTGTCAGCGCATATTTCCTCATATACCCTCTTCCGACGGGTAAGCCTACCCGGAGCCTATATCTTACCCTGCATTTCAGGAACATAAACCACTTATCACTACGTAAAGATATAGATGCCGATAACTCCCGAGGGTTTCTTCGGGAAAGGAGCGTGAGGGCTCTATTCGCTGCCTGCGTCCTCTTCTCGATCAGAGGGAGAACCCGAAGTCGGAGGGATATAGGGCTCATCCAAATCAATTATCTCGTTCTCGTCGCTCTCAGACTCAGTCTCATCGGGAATCGACTCGGGCTCGGGAGTATATTCTTTCGCGCTGATAATATATTGGACAGTAAAGCCGGCGATCGAAAGACCAAACCATATTATTAGGAAACGGTAGATTTGCGCCTCACCAAAATTAAACACTGAGCTCGGATCGAACGGGTTAAAATTTTCTTCAAAGAAATAGGTAAACCCCGTAACCACTACCCACGCCCCGGTAAAAGAGGTGGCGAGTATAATCATAAAACGCTTTATAAACAAAGCTATAACCCCGGTTACTATTGCTGATATTATTATTGTTATATATTGAGGATCTTGTTCGAGATAAGTAAAGACGGATAATGAGATAAGGACGCCCAACGCGGCCCCGATAAAAAAGACTCCCAGTATATAGAGCACGAACATAATGCCCGCACCTAAGAGACCACCCACTATGGCTGAGGCTATGGCTATTAGCTCCCTTCCCTCCGACAGCTCGTACCCGACGGCGCCTGCGGCTACGGCGCCGAAAATAAACCCCGATAAGCCGAGAACAAACCTGAAGATTTTGTACCCGAAAAAGCACCAGACCGTAGCCAGGACTATACCGGAGGCGATATAGTAGCTGTAATATTCAGGGGGTATTGTAAAGTCTAATTCAGGCATTAAAATTACCTTTAGGCAGATACATTTATCGCGTAACAGCGGTGCATTACATATAGTATCTGAAGTAATACTTTATATATAACTAAACTCGTGCTTAATATATGCTATGCAACTACCTATACACACTAACTATTACGAAGCTTAAGGCGTGTAATTTTATCCTGAAAACGCTCCAGATCAATGCGCTCGAGAAGGAGCACTGTAAAGAGTAAAGAAAAAGCTACCATGTTGATTAAAAGAGCATGCATCATCTTTGGCTCTATACCTCCCCCTCCGGGGCCGAATACGACGGGGGAAATGCCGCGCATAACCCTGACAGAGAGATAAACCAGAGGTAGATCTATAAAAGCTATAATTCCGAAAACGGCCGCGAATTTGGCTCTTTTGCTGTCATTTTCGGCTGATGCCCTCAATACAAGATATACGATATAAAGTATCCATAGTATAAAAGTAGTTGTGAGCTGTGGGTCCCAGGTCCACCATGTACCCCATATGGGCTTGGCCCATATACTGCCGGTAATAATGGTAATGGTGAGGAAGATTACTCCAAGCTCGGCAGAGCAGTAAGCGAGTATATCCCATTTACGGCTCCCTTTCCATAAATACATTATGCTGCTTATAAAAACTATAACGAAGGCAACCGTTGACACCCAGACAGTACCCATATGGAAGTAGAATATCCTCTGTATATGGCCCATCTGAGGCTCCGTAGGAGCGTAGATGAAGGCTGTATAGAGTGATGCGGCTAAGGCTATAAAAGTAATAACTATCAGCGCTAATCTCATTTTATTTTAATCCTTTCAAGCATATTAATCGCTGTACTAATTTTATTCCTGCTCTCGCTCACTTCACTTTAATTAATCACCCCCCCCGATCGCACTGCGTGCTCCGGTCTGTCCCCATTACGTTTCCTCAATTACGTATTCGAATACAACTGAGCAGGCCGTGAGAAAGATTATATCGAATGCTATAAGGAGTTGCAAAGCCGAGCGTGCCCCGAGTATAGACCCTCCTGACAGCACCTGTGTGCTGAGCTTAACGGCTCCGACGATGACCGGGATTATTATTGGGAAAAGTAGTATAGGAAGGAGCACCTCTCTTAGCCTGGTGTTTATGGCCATTGCCGAGAATAATGTGCCCACGGCGACAAAGCCCACTGAACCCAGGAATATAACGGGAATAAGTGGCAGCAGTGTGTCTAAAAAGTCATAGTTAAAGAAAATGACGAACATTGGAACGAGTATGAGACCGGCAATAAAGACGAACAGGGTGTTGCTGATCATTTTGCCAAAATAAATCAGACCCCTGTCGGTAGGCGTAAGAAGGAGTCCGAGAATAGCGTTCCCTTCCTTTTCAAGCGCAAAGGAGCGGCTGAGTCCGAGCACCCCGGCAAAGGTAAAAGCGATCCAAAGCATAGCGGGCGCCGCAAGGTTCAACACCCCGGGCGAGAAGCCGAAAGCGAAGTTGAATATGACTATAACCAGAAGCGCGAAAGTGAGCATGGAGGTAAAAAGCTCCTTTGTCCTGAACTCCGTGGTTATGTCTTTTTTTATTATTGCCCAGATTTTGCGCATGATAAGTGTTATTCGATTTGAAGATATTATAACAGATTGAGGGGGTTATGATGCAGGGTGTTATTAAATCCTCCCTAACCCCCTTTACAAAAGGAGGGGGATAAAAACAATAGGCGGGAGTCCTTGCCGCCTTGCTCCTCAGAATGACAACAACAATTCATCCTTTCTGTATTCGCAACTGTGTTATCTAGTGCTACCAGGTTTCCTCAAAGGCTACGCCTCGCCGGACACCTGTACAGATGAGAGTCTCGGGGACAGCGGTTGTTGTTTCGTGCCTAGATTTAGGGTACAGGGAAATTGCCGCTGCTCCTGTGGAGCCCTGAAATGACACAACCCCCCCCCTGTATTCCCCTTTTTTCTTAGCAGGGGCTGAAAGAGGTGCTGAATTGATACCGAATCGAGTTCGGCACGACAGAATAAATAAAAGGCGGTGAGAACTTTTAGTTACTCACCGCCTCTACAAGAGAAGGGAATACATAAAGATTAATTTTTTTCTACCTTGATAAACCCTATAGAACTGACTACCGCTTACTTAAGACTAAATCTTTATCCCCATTTTAAGTCTCAAGCCAATTTACTCCGGAAGCCCTGTCATGATATTGTGTACACCGCTCGTTGAAGCAGCGTGGCAGCCAACGCATCCTCCTGGCTTTCCGGCAATCGCCATATCACCCTTTTTAGCGAGCGAGCCGTCCGGGTTATACTTTACCCAGAACCAGTCGTCTTTACCGTCGCCGGTCTTATTCATTACAGTAATAGCACCGAGCTTCTTGTTGGGCATATAATTCTCTTTAATCAACATAGAGCCTTTAGGCAGCTCCTTTGCGCCTGACTTTAGAGCATCTTCAGCTGTTTTGTTAACATAGGTCGTTAGCAGCATACCATGAGGCTCCGTACCCTTATAAAATTTCCCTTTCCCTGGGAATAACGCCCAAGTCTCTTGATATTTATCAGCTTGCATCTTAGCCCACTGAGCCTTTGCCTGCTCTGCCGGATCGCCTGCAACCCCCGTTCCAACATATAAAAAGCTTACAGCAACTAAGACCATAAAAACTGAGAATATCTTCTTCATAAAACCCTCCTTAATCTTTAATTACTTATTAAGATGCGGGGATTCGGTTTGAGTTTCATGGAAATAAAAAAAGATGAGATCCCGGATCAGGTTCCAGGATGACCGCAATCGTTCATACTTCGACAGATTCAGGATGTTTGTGGTTGCTTAGAGCAAGAATTGAAGGGAATCGCTTCGCCAGCAATGACAGCATCCACCGCTATCCTAACCTTACGCTAAGCTTGGAGATAAAGATTATTCAACATGAGTTATGTATAAGTCTTTGAAGCCGTCATTACTCAGCCCGGAAGCCGGGCCCTCGTATACAATTTTACCGGACATGATGATTCCTACCCTGTCGCTTAGTTGCAGGCCTTCGTCTATATTATGAGTGGTCATAAGAATGGTGCGCTCGTGGGATTTGAGCCACTTGAGGGTGTCTCCGAAAATTCGGGTGCCCTTTTGATCAAGCCCGGTATAGGGTTCATCCAGCAAAAGTACAGAAGGGTCGTGCACTATGGACCTGGCCACCGAGAGGCGCTGCTTCATTCCCCTTGAGAACGTTCTTACGAGATCGTGTGTCCTGGCTCCTAAACCGATCAGCTCTATAAGCTCCTTAGCCCTTGTAGTGGTATCGGGGACACTATACATTTCGCCGAAGAATTTTATGTTCTCAAAAGCGCTCAGGTTTTCATAGAGATATGGGTCATGGGATATGACTCCTACAGAGGCGCGGACTTTTCCCGCCTCTTTCGAGGCATCGTACCCCGCTACCGTGAGAGTTCCCGAAGTAGGCTTGGCGAGGGTCGAAAGGAGTTTTATCAGTGTCGTTTTGCCTGCCCCGTTTGGTCCGAACAGGGTTAGGAACTCACCTTTTTTAAGATGGAGATCGATACCTTTAAGTGCATCGAAGCTGCCGAAAGTTTTTGTGAGGGCTCGTGCGGCTATGTCGTACTCTGAATTGTCTGGATCGCCTGTCATATTGTTATACGTAATTAAGTAACGCCTCTGTACCGCCTATTTCCTTTACCCATTCCTCGATTTCCTTAAAACCGCGGGCCACGTTTACATACGGCGCATAGCCCAGCTCCTTTCTGGCTTTAGCAATTGAATAGCTCCGGCTCCCGGCAAGCGCCGCAACGGCGAAACGGGTTAGCACCGGGGGCTTTTTGGATTTCATTAGCTTAAAGACCGCCTCCATCGAGGCTGCAATGGCATAGGCTACTTTGTAGGGTATGGAAAAACCGGGCTTCCATTCTATGCCGGAGGCTCTGAGCTGGCCGTCGATGAAGTCCATATAGCCTATTTTAATTCCGTCGTTTATGAAGTAAATATTGCCGGGGGCGTGCTTATTTTCAACTGTAAGGAGGAGAGCCTGCGTGAGGTTGTCGACATGGCAGGGAGTAACAGTCTTTAAGCCGCTACCCATGGGTATCAGTACGCCCTTTTTGGCAGCCATGACTATGCGCGGGAGTACTACAGTGTCGCCTGCGCCCCAGACGTTAGAGGGTCTGATCACTACGGTTTCCAGCACGCCTGCTTTATTGTAGCTTAGTACGAGCTTTTCGGCTTCCGCCTTTGAGGCGTTATAGTTCTCGTTATAGTGCTCGCGGTAGGGATATGTCTCGTCCACGTCTACCAGGTTGTGAATGTTCCAGAAGTCCGACTTCCATATGACAGTGGATGAGCTTATGTGGATAAACCTTTTTACCCCTGATTGTTTGGAAGCGTCAAGAAGAGTTTTCGTGGCATCCACGTTATAGCGGAAGAAATCTTCTCTGGAGCCCCAGTCCGATACGAGCGCGGCAAGGTGGAATACGACGTCTGCTTCCTGGGGAAATTTTTGAAGCGCCTCGGTACTACCCAAATCTCCCTTGTAGAGCTCAACACCGAGCTCTCTTAATTTTCTGGTATCGCTCGTTTCCCTTACGAGGCAGCGGACTTCAAGACCTTTGCGCACCAGTGCTTCGACTAGTTTCCCACCTACAAAACCTGTTCCGCCTGTGACCGCAGCTTTCAATATTGTACCTCCTGATTGTATTTTGAGGGAATAATATACTACATGAGAGATATAAGATACAGTATTTCACTCTTCGTGAGCCTCAGTGCGAACGGGGAGTTTTGCACTCCCGCCTTTAATCCTCCCCACTCAGGGGGAAGGGGAATATATAGTATTGCTTCAGATCCTTTGTAGCCTCGTAATGACATAAAAAAACCGCACTGAGGTCCGTTACAAACTACAGTGCGGTTTAATGGAGGATGGATGACTTGTAATAATGCTAATTAATTCCCCGGCATCGCTGTTCTAGTTTTATCCTCCTCTCGCTCACAAATTTCGTTCACTCGCCGCCCCCACCGGCATCGCTGTGATACGCTCGCCTCTGTCTTGCTGATTTCATACCCGCCCCGGCATCGCTGTGATACGCTCGCCTCTGTCCCCATGCTTATTTTATTCATTCCCCCGATCGCACTGCGTGCTCCGGTCTGTCCCCATGCTCACTCGTGGCCCCCGGAGAGCCAGTTTTTAGTCCAGTCTCTTGTTTTTTCCGCCTGCTCCCTTGTTGAGGCGGTCGATATTTTATTTCCATCGAGATAGACATCCCAGTAAGTTATGGGCATGTGGGCCTCATTCATATGAGCTTCCTTGTCATAACCCACTCTGTCGGGCGGGCAACCGCAAGCAGGCTCGACTGTATATTCTTCTATTCTCATTGTCATTTGTCGTTACCTCTAATTCCTTTTTCTTATATATACTAATACTTACGTCCTAATTTTGCCTATAGCTTCAATCTATGCATTGAAGAGGGTTTTTCAAGGGCATGAGGCGCATTTCGAAATGCTCAGTATGCCCGGGTTATTCCCCCCCCACCCCATCCTTCACTCCTCAAGGGGGAAGGTATTATAAATTCATAGAAAATATATAATTTCCGGTTAGAATATCTCGCTAATTTGACTGGGGCTGCCGGTATAAAAATTTCTTAACGGAGGATTATCGAGTTGGTACCAAAGACCGCATTTATTACAAAGGGCGTGGGGAAGCATAAAGAAAAACTGACCAGTTTTGAAATGGCACTCAGAGACGCCGGGATCGCCGAGTTTAATCTGGTGAGGGTGTCGAGCATCTTCCCACCTAACTGCAAACTTGTCCCGAGAGCAACCGGGCTTAAATCACTCAGCCCGGGGGAGATCGTCTACGTGGTGATGAGCGAGAACGCAACGAACGAGCCCAACAGGCTGATAGCCGCGTCCGCGGGGATCGCAATACCGAAAGAGCAAAACCGGCACGGCTATATATCCGAGCACCACAGCTTCGGAGAAAACGATACGGTTGCGGGAGAGTACGCAGAGGACCTGGCGGCTTACATGTTGGCTACGACTATCGGTACGCCGTTTGATCCTGACAAGAGTTATGACGAGCAGAAGGATATTTGGAAGATCAGCGGGCACATAGTGAAAACAAAGAATATTACAAAAACCTCAGTCGGGAATAAGAACGGGCTCTGGACTACGGTTGTCGCGGCTGTGGTGTTCTCAAGCTATCAGTAGGCAGTATTATTGTATTTATGCTCCGCTCCCACACTCTGACCCGGTCAGCCGTAGTGCTTTTTGATCCACACCCGATACTCGCCCGAGCGTACATTCCGGACCCAGTCGGAGTTGTCCAGGTACCAGTTTAAGGTTTTAACTATGCCACTTGAAAAAGACTCCTCGGGCTCCCAGCCTAGCTCGCCCCTGAGCTTAGCGGAATCTATGGCGTAGCGTCTGTCGTGGCCCGGGCGGTCTTTTACGAATGTTATAAGCTCTCGTCTCGATTCAACCGTTTTAGGTTTACCTTGAGAGTCATCAATCAGATCGCAAATTGTTTCGACGACCCTTATATTCTCTAACTCTCCCGAGCCCCCGATATTATATGTCTGTCCTACCGTGCCTCGCTTCATAATCTCCCACACCGCCGCGCAGTGATCGCGAACATAGAGCCAGTCCCTGATATTTTTACCGTCGCCGTAAACCGGGAGCGGCTTTTCCTCCAGAGCGTTTAGTATAACTAGCGGAATGAGCTTTTCGGGGAATTGGAAGGGACCGTAGTTGTTGGAGCAGTTCGATACCTTTACAGGGATGCCGTAGGTTTTGTGATACGCTCTGAGCAGATGGTCGGATGAGGCTTTTGAAGCAGAGTATGGGCTGTTCGGCGAATACGGGGTATCTTCAGTGAAATAGCCCTCTTCCCCCAGGCTCCCGAATACCTCGTCGGTGCTGATATGATGGAAGAGCTCGATACGGCTTTCTCTTTCCCTCACAGCCTCCAGCAGATTATAGGTGCCGATTATATTGGTATTGATAAACTCCCAAGGGCCCGAGATGGAGCGGTCTACGTGAGACTCGGCCGCAAAGTGGCAGACTGCGTCCACGCTGTAGGAATCAAATGCCGATTCAAGCTTAGCGCTGTCAGCTATATCCCCCTTTATAAAGATGTATCTATCTGGGAATTTATCTTCAACGTCTGAAAGGCTCTGGGGGTTTGCAGCGTACGTGAGCTTATCGAAGTTAATAACCCGTCCCCGGAAGTCGGTTTCCGTTAGCAGGTACCTGATGAAATTGAGCCCGATAAACCCGGAGCCGCCGGTTATGAGTAAGTTTTGCATAATTTAATAAATCGGCAGGAGCCCTGCCGGTATTTTTTTAAGCTCTAAATAAGCTTTATCCTTTTCAGATACTATTGGTTGAGATACCGGCCAGTCGATATTAACCCCTTCATCAGACCAGAGAAGGCCGTGCTCGTCGCCCGGAGAATAAAGACCGGTACATTTATAGACCACATCCGCCGTATCGCTCAGGACACAGAACCCGTGGGCAAAACCGGGGGGAATATATATCTGGCGACTGCTCTGTGGCGACAGGTGGACGCCTGTCCATTTACCGAAATTGGGGGAGCCCGCTCTGATATCCACAGCTACGTCGAATATCTCGCCCGAAAGAGCCGTCACCAGCTTGCCCTGGGGGTTCCGGAGCTGATAGTGTAGTTCCCTGAGCACACCTTTTACAGAACGTGAGTGGTTGTCCTGAACAAACTCGCTTTTTAAACCCGCCGCGGAATATTTCTCCTTGTGGTACAGCTCTCTGAAGAACCCCCTGTGGTCGGGATAGAGGTCTGACTCTATGATTATCACTCCGGGAAGCTCTGTCTCTTTTATGCTGAGGCTCAACGGCCCTCCCCCTCTTTTAGTATATCTAGCAGGTAGCGGCCGTAGTCGTTGCCCGACATTGTACGGGCTATCTCGCTCAGGCCAGAAGAGTCTATAAAGCCCTGAGTATAAGCTATCTCTTCTATACAGGCGATCTTAAAGACCTGGCGCTCCTGAATTGTCTGAATGTAGCTTGCAGCCTGCTGCAGCGAGTCGTGAGTGCCGGTGTCAAGCCACGAGAAGCCCCGGCCCAAAAGCTCAACGGTCAGAGCGCCCCTGTTTAAGTACTCGAGGTTAACGTCCGTAATCTCAAGCTCTCCCCTGGGTGAGGGTTTTAGGGAAGAGGCAATGTCCACCACGTCGTTATCATAAAAATAAAGACCCGTAACAGCATAGCGTGATTTGGGGCGCTCGGGCTTTTCTGAAATGCCGGTTACGTTCCCGAGCTTGTCAAGCTCAACGACTCCGTAACGCTCGGGGTCTTTGACAGGGTAGCCGAACACTATGCCGCCCGACTCGAGCCGCGTGCACTTTTGGAGTATCTCCGAAAGACCGTGTCCGTAAAAGAGGTTGTCTCCGAGAATCATGCATACCGTATCTTCCCCTATGAAATCCCCTCCTATAATAAACGCTTGGGCCAGGCCCTCAGGGCTCGGCTGCTCTGCGTAGGATATCCGGAGCCCCAGGTGCGAGCCGTCTCCGAAAAGCTCACCGAACCTGGGCAGGTCTTCGGGGGTAGAGATTATCAATATATCCCTTATTCCCGCAAGCATGAGCACCGAGAGCGGGTAGTAGATCATCGGTTTATCGTATACCGGAAGGAGCTGCTTACTTACGACCTTTGTTATCGGGTGCAGCCTCGTACCTGCGCCCCCGGCTAATATTATTCCTTTCATTTTCTATTTCCCATACGTATCCGGCCTCTGAATTATTGCTTATTCAAGCTAAGTATAAATTATAATCTCTTTTTTATATATTGAGATTAACGTTCCAGCATTTCGTGCGCCGCGTCTATGGTCCTCTGAGTTACCTTGAGCCCCCCTATCATCCGTGCGAGCTCCTGCACTCTTTCCCGGTCGTTTAAGCTCCTGACAGAGACGCTCGTTCTCCCCTCTTTTAGTGTTTTGGAAACAACTAGATGGGAATCGCCGAACTTCGCGACCTGCGGCAGGTGGGTGATGCATATAACCTGAAAGGATTCTGACAGCCTCTTAATTTTCTCTCCCACTGTTTCCGCCACAGCGCCTCCAATGCCCGAATCGGCTTCGTCGAATATTATTACCGATCCGCCCTCGGTCCTGGCTATGGCCTCTTTGAGAACAAGCATAATGCGGGAGAGCTCTCCGCCCGAGGCTACCCTTGCCAGGGGCTTCGGAGTCTGATCGGGGTTTGCGGAAAAAAGAAATGTAACATCGTCAACTCCATCCACCGACATATCCTTTTGCCTGAACTCCAGGGAAAACCGCGCCCCCTTTATGCCTACATTAGCAAGCTCTTTTTGAAGCATTTTCCCTAACGAGGCTCCGGTTTTCTTTCTCTTCTCGGATAATTCACTCGCTTTCTTATTATAGCTTATCTCAATATCCCTGAGCTTGTTACGAAGCCCTTCCAGCCGCTCGTCGTAATTAGTGATTGCGGACAGATCTTTTTCTATCTCGTCCCTTTTCTTAAATACATCTTTTATTGTACCGCCGTACTTCCTTTTGAGCTCGCCTATGTCCTTGAGCCTCCCCTCGATTTCATCCAGCCTCCCGGTGTCGAAGCTGAGCCCGGAGGCATAGTCACGGAGAGTATATGACGCCTCTTCGATCTGAACTATCGCACTCTCTAGCGCGCTTGCTATTCTGCCAAGCAGCTCATCTATTTTCCCGGCCTCGGAAATCTCGGAAGTCAAGCTCTTAAGCCGCCCGCTGAGAGAAGGCTCGTTTTCGTAAATTTCCTCATACGCGGACTTACTTGCTGATAAGAGCTTTTCACTATTAAGAAGCCTTAGTTTCTCTGACTCAAGCTCTACGTCCTCTCCCGGTCTAAGAACGCTCCTTTGTATCTCTTCAAGCTGGAATTTCAGGAAGTCCTCTTTCTCCGAAAGGCCTCTCGCGTCATCACTCATTTGTCTTAACTTACCGTGCACTTCACTGCGCTTTCCGTAAAGCTCCTTCACGCTTTGGAGATCTTTTCCGTTTCCCCCAAGCTCATCCAGAATGCGCAGGTTGTTCTCTTTCTTTAGAAGAGTCTGATGCTCGTGCTGGCTGAAAACATCCATCAGGCCCTGCGTCACGTGCTCTAAAATTGAGAGCGTCGCAGTGTCGCCGTTTATATAAACCCTGCTCCTGCCCTTAGCGTAAATTACGCGTTTTATCAGAAGCTCGTCACCCGAGGCGTCGAAACCCGAGGACAAAAGCCTTTCTTTAATGAGCGGGTATGAGGTAATATCGAACAGCGCTTCGATTCTGGACTCGTCCTCACCTGTTTTTATGAGACCGGGGGGCGCCTTCTCTCCGAGAATGATATTTACCGCGTCTACAATAATAGACTTCCCAGCCCCGGTTTCGCCTGTAATTATATTGAGCCCGGACGTAAAGCTTACGGAGATGTCGTCTATGATAGTGAAATTCTTAAGGCTGAGTCCGAGGAGCATTAATTCTACTCAAGAAAGCTTTTTAGTATCGCCCCCACTTCTGAATCTTCGAGCTTCTCAAGCGCCCTCTTTTCGATCTGCCTTATCCTTTCACGCGTGAGCCTGAAGTGCTTCCCTATCTCATCGAGCGTAAATGTGGTTTCAAACCCTATGCCGAACCTCATTTTGAGTATCTGCTCCTCACGGGGCGTTAGAGTCGAGAGAGCGTCTATAATATTGGTCGTCAGGGTCGCTTTGGCTACCGCATAATCGGGCGTACACGTGACGTCGTCCGGTATAAAATCAAGAAGGGTCGTCTTTTCGCCGTCCAAGACAGGTGAGTCGAGCTGTACGACTTCCTTTGTGGCTTCGAGCACTCTTTTCACCCCTTCGACAGATATACCGGTTTTTAGGGATATCTCTTCGGGGAGGGGCTTTCTTCCCATCTCTTTATTCATCACAGAGCTTATCCTGTGCACTTTGGTCGCCTGCTCCAGCACATAGACCGGAACCCTTATCGTTCGGGTCTGATCGAGCAGAGAGCGTGATATGGCTTGGTGGATCCACCATGAGGCGTATGTGGAGAACTTGTAGCCCTTCGTGTGGTCGAACCTCTCGACAGCGCGCATGAGCCCGACGTTCCCTTCCTGAATAAGATCGGGAAGCGGGAGCCCACGGCTCATGTAGCGTTTTGCTATGCTGACAACGAGCCTGAGATTGGCTTTAATGAACCTTTCCTTAAAACGCCTTGCCCTGGTGAGATAGGCTTTAGAGAGAAGGATCGAGCGTCTTAGGCCCTTTTTATTAACACGGCTGCTTTGAGCGGAGTTCCGGGAATTTCCACCCCCGTTCCTGCCCGGCGACGTACCCCGGCCCTTAGCGCCGAGTCCTTCTACGTTTGTGACCGTATTTTGGAGCGCCTTGTCCAGGCGCTTCTCAAAAAGCGACTCCAGCATATAACGCATCTCCGCGGCTTTGGATTCACACCTTTTTATCTTGGCCGAAACCTCTATTTCCTCTTTGGGTGTAAGAAGGGGCTCAGTGCCCATTTCCTTGAAATAGACCTGGAGAAGCCTGAACTCCTCGTCAGGGGTCCACTGCTTGGTCTCTTGTCCGGATTCCTCTTTCTTCTCCGATTCTTCCTTAAGCTCGAAGTTTGACTGTGATAGCTCGGATATGATATTTTCATCCATTTCTAATATGAACATCTCGTCCTGCTCTATCTTGGTCGTATCTTTGGAGTAATTCTCGTACGAGTTCTTAAAGAACTTGTTTTCTCCGCCTTTCGCTTTTTTGGAGCGAGCACCCACTCTGGTAGTACCGTGATCTGGTGCAGTAAGCTTCTTACTCTTCAGTCGTGCTTGTCTCAATTACCATCCTCCTTTAAAGATGGAATTACCGCCTTATCTGGCCTTGGCCGAAAACTATGAACTTTGTCGTTGTCAGCTCTTCAACACCCATGGGTCCAAACGCGTGGAGCTTTGTGGTGCTGATACCGATCTCCGCTCCGAGCCCAAGCTCGAATCCGTCGCTGAACCGGGTGGACGCGTTTACCATAACGGTTGAAGAACCTACGCTATTTATGAATTTCTGGGAGCTTGTGTAATCCTCCGTTACTATCGTTTCCGTGTGCATAGAGCCGTACTTTTCGATGTGCTCCACGGCTTGCTCTAAACTGTCTACCACTCTAATGTTCATAATTAAATCAAGGTACTCCTCGTACCAGTCATTTTCTGTAGCTTCGAGCACCCCGGGGACGATCTCACGAGTCTTGCCGCAGCCCTTTATCACTACGTCTTGATCAGTAAGCGCTTTTACCGCACGAGGAAGAAACTCCTCCGCAATCCCGCGGTGTACCAGCATGGTTTCCATTGAGTTGCATACGCCGGGGCGCTGCGTCTTAGCATTTACACAGATGCTTTCGGCCATCGAGGGCTCCGCCGACTCATCGACGAAAACGTGGCACACGCCCTTATAGTGCTTTAACACCGGGACGCTCGAATTCTCTGCCACAAATCTGATAAGCCCTTCCCCGCCTCTGGGGATTATGAGGTCTATGAGATCCTCTAGCTTAAGCATCTCGAGCACTGCGGAGCGCTCGGTTACGGGAATGATCTGCACCGAGTCCTCCGGAAGCCCGCTTTCCCTGAGAGCGTCTCTGAGAAGCCCTCCTATGGCAAGGTTTGACCTTAAAGTTTCAGAGCCGCCCCTTAATATGACGGCGTTTCCGGACTTTATGCACAGCCCCGCGGCGTCCGCGGTAACGTTCGGGCGGGATTCGTATATTATGCCTATCACTCCGAGCGGTATCCTCATCTTTCCTACGCGGAGACCGTTGGGCCGGGTCCACATGCGGACTACTTCTCCGACAGGGTCAGTGAGTGAAGCTACCTGTCTTAAGCCCTGAGCTATTTTCTCTATCCTTTCCGGATTAAGCGTGAGTCGGTCGATGAGTGAATCTTGAAGGCCTTTTTTCTCCGCCTCTTCTATATCTTTTTTATTCTCCGATACCAGAGAATCCGCTCTATTTATCAGATTCTCTGCCATTTTAAGGAGCGCACGGTCCTTTAATTCAGGGAGCGCTTTTGCGAGCTCTCTTGATGATGCGCGTGATTTATCTCCTATATCTCTTAATAGAGCAGACATTCTGGGATCTATTTTTGCTTTAATTTCAGACATTTAGCTAATTTACATACCAAAAGGGGTATTTAAATCATAATACATCGGCAATCAAAAAGTCAAGCGGTTTTTTAGATATACATTGATGAGTATACCGAGAGTCTGAGAAGCTTACCAGGTGTTTATAAAGGAGGGTATTTAACCTTTATTCATTTTTCATACTTTATTTAAACCTCGGCTCAGCGTATGAAGATGCTGCGACTTAGCTCGCTCCCGTCGTTATCAACTGTAGTGAAATAATAAGCCCCCGGCTCTAAAGCCTCCCAATCCGGCAAAGGGAACTCCCACTTCCGTATTTCATCTGAATTTATGGGAACGCCGAGTGCGGGTATACCCAGGGCGTTCATAGAGATTTCTATCCATATGGGATAGCTGTTAACACCTCCGACTCCGGATAAATCGATCAATGGACGGCCCGGTGGGTTTGTGGTCAAACTTACAACCTCTTTGAAACCCGTTAAACGTCTAAGAGCGGGAATCCCGCGCTCGAGAAATGCCGTGAAAACCGAGCCGTAATGGCGTCTTCTGAATATATGAGCGGATTCATGGAACCACCCTCGGGCTTTTGGCTCCTTTGACGCGCTCTGGCTATAGTGATGCACAGCTTCTGAGGCCGGCACGTAATATGCTTTTAGATTATTGTTCTTTAGTCGTTTAAGCCAGTCGGCTTCTTCATAATAGAGCTGAAACACTTCGTCAAACGGGCCTATTTTCTCCCAAGCTGACCGGGAGACTGCGAGTAGTGCGCCCATTAGGTTGTAGTTTAAGACCGGAGCGCGCGCAAGCCAGTGCGCTTTTGCGTGTTTGCGCCAGTGATTCCTGACTCTCTTTGCCTGCCCGTGGCTCAGGACCGATGACCTCCAGATTAGCTCGTTCATTCGGGTAAGCCACATAAGCGGGGGAATAATTATCTCTTTTCCGTGATCAAAATAGAACCTGGGGCCCGCGGCGGACGCTCCGTCTTTCAAGGCTTTTACAAGCCCCCCGATACAGCCCGGCAGCACCTCTACATCCGGGTTCATAAAAATGAATACGTCTGAGTGTGAATGTTTGACTCCAAGGTTTACGCCCCCTGCATACCCCAGATTCCGCCCCGGGGCGATTAGCTTTACGGGCAGATTTTTAAGCAGCCGCGCGTCTTCTCCCCTGCTGCCGTTATCCACCACTATTATCTCGGCCTCAAGCCCCGAGGAGGAGGAAACGTCGCTCCGGATTGCAGACACGGCTCTTTTGAGAAGCTCGGGGGTATGATAGTGGACAAGGATACAGGATATATTCATGGTGTCTGATCAGAGTTTAAATTGCTTGGACTTTAGATAGTCTATAAATCTTTTAGGGAGTTTTCTTTTAACAGTATACAAAATCTTCCATTTCTTATTGCTTCCGGGAGAGCTGGGAACACCTTCTTTTCCAACCTCTCGATCTCTCTCAGCAAGTCTTTTTCTCAGATAACGGTTCTCATCGACTAGCTTGTCTATACGGTTAAGCAGTGAGGAATCGATATCTTCTTGTTCGAAGTGCTCTTTGTATTTTGCAATAACCTTTGTCCGCCACCCGGAATAGTCGTAATTATGATCCGAGAACACCCGGTACTCGGCAGTGACGCCCGGAATGCGCTCGGGCGGGGCGTGAAGCGAGAGCTTAATCCAGAGGTCCCAATCCTCATAAATAAGCAGCTTTTCGTCCGGGTAGCCCGTTTTTTGAAGAATACTCTTTTCGAACATAACGACCATGTTCGGGAGATAGTTTGAGACCATGAGCTGATCGAGGTCGTGCTCGACGCCCCTGAACAGCTCTTTACCGCCCCTGAGCTTAAAGTCCCGGTCAATCCAGTCGTAATGCGCGATCTCACAGTCGCTGTATGCCGCCTTCTGACCCGTTCTGTGTAAGTAGAGGGCAAGCTTCGATACGTGATCCGTATAGAAGAGGTCATCGTCGTCAAGGAAGTTTACATACCTCCCTTTAGCTGCCCTGAGACCTTCGTTCCCGGCTTTTGTACGGCCAAGGGGGGTCTTGGGATTTATATACTGTAGCTCTATATATTTCCTGAACTCCGAAACTAATTCCGAGAGATCGGAGCCTCCGTCGTTTACGAGGACCACTTCAATATTGGGATAAGACTGCGTAACTACACTGGAGAGGGCTTCTGTAAGTAGCTCCACCCTGTCCTTTGTACGCACGATTACGGAGACAAGAGGCGGGTCCGCCACGGGGACTAGACGGGCCGAGGAAAAGAACTGCTTACGTGAGAACGACTCTATAGGGCTCTTCATTATGTCGCTGCTCTGGGTTATGAAAAAACCCTCCTCGTATTCCGAGTTTCCAGAGAGGGTAAGGGACCTGAAGCGGTTGAGCCCGAGCGATACGTCCGTATAGGGCGTGTTGTCAATCTGGCTCCGGAACATGTCGCAGGCAGATTTCTTTTGCCCGACGACCGGGGTTATATCGACCAGCGTGTTTATGCGCACAGCAGTATTTATCTCAGTGAACGCAACCCTGCACGCAACCCCCGATTTCTGAACAGCTCTCCAAAGAAGCTCCGCGGCAGCTCTGTGGTCGGGGTGGAACTCGTGCGGAGACGGGCAGTATATAATCCCGGGCTTATATTCACTCAAGAGAGCGGCGAGCCTATTAATATTCTCATTGTTTGATTCCAGGGTTCTATCGGGCTCTTTCCAGAAATCTAAATCGCTCACTCCTAGTATCGAGCACGCCTCGCGCGCTTCGGCTTCTCTTAAACTTATGTATTCCCCTTTTGAGTATTTGCCAGAATAATCACCCATGGAGCCGTCCGTCAAGAATATAATTTTCACAGGGTCGCCACTCTTCGTATGAAGCGCAAGGCTCCCTCCTGAGCCCAGGCTCTCGTCATCGGGGTGGGGGGCAATAACAAGGACTTTACAGCCGGTGAGGTCGGAGGCGTCAAACGGAGTGAAATCAAATTCGGGTTTTTGGTTTATGGAAACTGGGTTTCCCTGAAGCTCACTTCCGTCTTCGGCGAAAACGAATGATAACTCGTGGGGTATACCGTCCAGCAATTCCGGAGGAAAGCGGTATAGAAATCCGTGATACCCCCTGCCGTATCCCTTCTCTTTTAAGTCCCAGCGGAAAATAGACGGCGTTAGCTCGTCTAATTTAAAACCGCCGTCTAGTACAGCCAGAGTAAGGGGCTTATCGGGCAGAGATTTACAAAGAGCCCAGCCTTTAACGATACTAGCATCTGAGTACTCTATCTTTCCCACTAGGTCTTTTTCGGATCGAGACATCTCAATTTTTACCTATGAAAATATTACATCTCATCGGAAGCTCAGAACATATCTGTGTCGCCCATGGTCATACTAAACCTCTGGGCGATATCTTCTGCGTCCAGGCAGTCATCGAAAGAGCGCGAGATTAACTTAAGGGTATAGGGGCTCTCATTCTTCTCCATGCCGTGTGATTTAAGTATCTGTGCTAATTCCTCGTCATTATTAAGCCACATTTCCAATTTAACCGCGCCAGTCTTGCGCGTGACACTCCAGGCCTTATCTAATAGATAAGATACGGCCTCCTTTGCCCGGCCGTCCCAGAGGAGGTCTAATAATTTAACGACTCTCGCTCCGTACGAGAGAACCAGAAGTCCTTCTAAATTATTATTCTCATAGGTAGATATTATCATATATTTATTGAGCGGATGCGTAATGTACCGCCTGTTGAAGTATTCGCCGTTTTTCACAAGCGTTACGCCGTAGCGGCCTTTTGAGCTCTCCCATAGCGAGTCGATATCCCGAAGGCTGGCCTTAGTTTCGGGAGCTATCGCGTCCCAAACGGAATTGCCAGCAATCATACTTAATGGCCTGATGAGACGGCTTGTTCCCTTAGAGTAATAATCTATGGAGACAAAACCTTTTAATCCGAGCGACAGCTTGCCGACGGTAAAAAGCCTTGGCCCGGCGGAGCCGTAAAAAAACGGGATTTTCTTTGATGGCCCATGGTATTTTTTATAGGATTTATGTACTGTTTGGACAAAAGTTGCTCTTCTTTCAAACTCCGGTCTGTCTAACAAAACCCGTCTACAGCCTGGGCAGCCTCGATATTACGTCCGTCAATCCACATATTCACCATCACTTCCGCCCATTGGGAGACAACCTCTTTCCGGGGGTCAACACCGATCATTATGCAAGATGCGTCCCCGCCGGGACCGAACTTCCACCGCCACTCCTCTATCGATCTGTTTTGATTGAATATTCGGTTGAAAGAACGGTTTATTCCGTGCTCGTCCCCATGCTCGTAAGGCCGTATTGTGATATCGCTCATTCTACCTGGTCTACCGCTTTACTAAGGGAAATCAAATTACGGAAAAGCCATTACGGCTTTCCGGGCACTCTAACATCTTATTTGGTAAAGTCTATCACTTTATGAGCTTCTTGAAATAAGATACCGTCTTTTCAAGCCCCGGCATAAGCTCTACGGTGGGGCCCCAGCCTAGCTTTTGACGGGCAAGCCGTATATCGGGTTTTCTCCTCTGCGGGTCGTCCTCGGGAAGCTCTCGGAATACTATCTTCGAGGAGGAGCCCGTGATCGTTATTATAAGCTTCGCGAGGTCGAGTATCGAGACCTCGTCGGGGTTACCGGCGTTTACCGGACCTGTGAACCCCTCGGGGGTATCCATCATACGCACCATCGCGTCCACCATGTCGTCTACGTAGCAAAAGGACCTTGTGTGTGAGCCGTCACCGTTGATCGTGATCTCCTGTCCGCGGAGCGCCTGGATGATAAAATTGCTCACGACGCGTCCATCGTTACGGTGCATTTTGGGCCCGTAGGTGTTGAAGATCCTGAGCACTTTTATGTCCAGCGCGTGCTGACGCTGGTAGTCGAAGAATAGGGTTTCTGCGCACCTCTTTCCCTCGTCATAACATGCGCGGGGACCTATGGGGTTTACGTTACCCCAGTAGTTTTCAGGCTGAGGGTGAACAGTGGGGTCGCCGTAAACTTCGCTCGTGGAGGCCTGAAAAATCCTGCACTTGAGCCTCTTCGCGAGCCCGAGCATATTTATCGAGCCCGTGACGTTTACCTTGGTCGTCTGTACGGGATCGAACTGGTAGTGGATCGGCGAGGCCGGGCACGCCAGGTTATAAATCTGGTCTACTTCCATATACAGCGGGAGGCATATATCGTGCCTTATGAGCTCGAAGTAAGGGTTTTGCAAGAGATGCTTAATATTGTCCTTCGTTCCGGTGAAGAAGTTGTCTACGCAAACGACCTCCGTACCGTCATCAAGGAGTCTCTCACACAGGTGAGAGCCTATAAACCCCGCCCCTCCCGTTACAAGCGCTCTTTTGGCCATTTTATCACCCGATAATTAGCACCTAAGTGTCATCCCACTAGCTGTTATTATAAATCTACGGTTTTTTTCTGGACCAGATAGTCTATAACCATCTGAACCCCGTCTTCAAGCGAGCTTTTGTCCGTGTGTATGGTAATTTCAGGGTTAAGGGGCTCTTCATAGGGATCGTCGATACCCGTAAAACCTTTGATAACGCCTTCACGCGCTTTTTTGTAAAGCCCTTTAACGTCACGCTCCTCGCATACCTCGACCGGGGCGTCTACGAACACCTCTACGAACTCGCCCTGATCGACAAGCTCCCTTACGGCGTCGCGGTCTCGTCTGTAGGGCGAGACAAAAGCCGACAGCACGACGCAGCCTGAGTCGACGAACAGCTTTGAAACTTCTCCTATGCGCCTTATGTTCTCCGCCCTGTCTTCTTCTGAGAACCCGAGGTCTTTACACAGTCCCATTCTAACGTTGTCACCGTCCAGGATGAAGGTCCTTATGCCCGAGGCTATGAGCCTCTTCTCGATTTCGTTCGCGATAGTGGATTTACCCGAGCTCGGAAGCCCTGTGAACCATAGTACCAGCGAGCCGTGAGAGTTCAGTCTCCGCCTGTCTTCTTTTGTGATCTCGTGATCGTGGGGTATGACAAATCTTTCCATTACTAATCTCCCTGTTGTAAAAAATATGTTTTTGATTTTAATGCGAAGTGGCTTGAAGTTTATGTGAAATTTTAAAAAGGTCAAAAATTTAGGGGCAGTAATATCTGCGCACCCCCTCTGAGGAGCGGTGAAAAGTAGGAGGAGAAATAATAAGCTTAGCGTGCGGCATGATAATAAAGCTGACCCGGGGTTGGAAGGGGCATACTCTGCCGGGGGAATCTTAAAGTTCTTATTCTGACAATTAAAGGGTCATCGGCAAGATACAGACAACTTAAACATGCAGGATTCTCCAGTGCGTGTAACGATTATTGTTTTCCGAGCGCCTTGACCTTCTCAGTGTATCGCAGAACAGTCCAAACAAAAGCGGAATGACTCCAGGTAAGAGGCGATACACAAAGAGGCAAACCGGTTACAGGGTGTACTTGCTCGGCAAGAACACCTGAAGGGAGCGAATTCTTTACACACCATTCAAGATATGGGAGGGCCGCTTGAAGCTGTTCTTGATTCTCCGCTTTATCGATAAAATATTCTGCCAGCCAAAGTGTTGAAATAAACCATGGGTTTCCGGGAACACCCTTTGGGTTATCATCCGCACGCTGGTAGTGATCACCCAGGTATCTGGCGCAACCTTCAACGGGGGTCTTAAGCCACAGCTGCTCGCGTACAGACCGAGCTGTTTCAATCATTCGCGGATCTTCAGGGTCAAGGATCCCAAGAGTCGCCAGGCTTAACAAGCTAATATCAATGACCTCGTCAAGTTTATAACCCCCCTCTATTCTGGAGCCTGAACGGGCGAACCGCTTTAGACCATCGTGGTACAGGTGCCGGCTGATTCCAGCTGTCATTTCATCGGCCACAGAGTCATACTTCTCAGCCAATGAAGTGTCTTGAAAGAGTTTAGCAAAATTAGTAGCGGCTCTAAGGCCGGCGATCACGGATGCAACCGTGTAAGCGTGCAGCGCGTAACGTTCTTCCCACAGGTCATAGGAAGGTAAAGGCAAATGAGTTTGGGGGTCGCGGTAGCTGACTAAAAAGTCGGCGGCTTTTTTAATGAGCTTACCGTAGAGGGGCCTGATAAATTCTACATCCTTCACACACTGGTAGTAAATCCATAGCGCCCAAAGTGTCAATGCGGTTGAATCCTCCTGAATAGGAAGGACCTCCTTACCCTCTACTAGCCAGGAATGCCAATTACTGGCAAGGGAGCCGTCTGGATTGTAATGCTGGAACAAATAACCTTCCTCAGATAGGATGCGGGCGCAAAAATCAAAATACTTCATGCACGGATGCGAGTAGCCGGCCTTTGATAAAGCCGCAGCGACAAAGGCGCCGTCCCGCCCCCACATATACGAATAAGTATCTTTCCCAAAACGAATAATCTCCGAATCATTGGCAGCAATAATGGCCCCGTGGTTGTCAATTTGGGTTCTTAATATAAGTAGGCTCCGGTTATAGATTTCGGTCACTGATTTAGGCAAGCCCTGAAGTTGCAACGAATCGTTGTGTATCCATGTCTGCCAGTATTTCGACGAGCGCTTAAGGAGTTTTTCGGGCGTTTTATCGTGGACTTCCAGATTGAGCTTTGCGACCTCCGCATAGGTCACGCCAGCCGCCATCCAATAATAAGCATTTGTTGTGCCCCCAGGAGGTAATTCCAGCCAAATGCCGATGATGGAATGAGGCGAGCCCCACGCGGAGGCTACCCCGCTAAGCTCTCCGTTCCCTATTTTTTTAACGGCCTCCAAACTTCCTGACGCTTCCCTTCTTCCACAGTCAAAATGTTGCACCCCCCATTGGTCATGAGCCCAGGAGCTGATCAGAAAATACCGGTTGATTTTGTAATGGACAATCGAGCAGCTCCGGGGATCAAAGTAAGCCGTGCCCCCGATGTCATTCCCATAAAGAGAAAAGTAATGACTAAAAAAGAGCCGGACCTGACGAGCTTCGTCTTTAAGGTTGATCACCTCGATTTTTTTGATGTAGATGTTCAAATCCAAATCCACCACATCCGAGCACTGAAGCTCCAACCTCAAGGCCTCATTTCTGAGAAATACATCAGTCACAAGATTATTGTAACGATACCTTAAGTCTTTTTCCCATTCCGGTCCCATCCTCGAATACCGTCCATCCGCCCATACCCCAAAACCGAACGGATGTCCGCTCGAATGGTTTTCCTGCCCGATGTAGGGGAAATAAACATCTCTGATCTGATAGTCTGAATCGAAATTCAAAAGAAACGACCCGTTGCTTACTGGGATGTCTTTAGGCATAAAGTACTTACCTCCAAAATTTGCTGATACAGTTTCGCATATTTCCCGGCCATACTGGCGACAGAGAAATTATCTTTAATATGACAGCGGCAGTCACCGGGGTCGATCTGGCGCACCGCTCTCACGGCCTCGGTCATCCCCCTGATAGAGTCCACGACAAAGCCTGTTCTTCTATGAATGACAATTTCCGGAACCGAGCCTACGTTGAAGGCCAGAAGCGGCGTGCCGCAGGCCATGGACTCAATCAATACGAGTCCGAAGGGTTCACCCCATTGAATAGGAAAGAGTGTAGCCCGTGCGTGTCGGTACCACAGCTTTTTCTGAGCACTGTCGACTTCCCCGATATAGATTATCTGCTTGCCCGAATCCAAAATGGGTTTCATGACTCTTTCGTAATACTCGTAACCGCTGAGAGGTTCGCTTGCACAGCTCACAAGGTCGAATGATTTTTCTAATCTCTTGAAAAACGCTCGGTCTTTTGCTTTATTCTGGACGTTGCCTGCGAGGATAAGCCGGGAGCCGGTTCTCTTCGCAACCTCAACGGCCTTATCCTGCCCTTTAACCTGGGTTATTCTCCCGATGGAAAACAAATATTCCTGCTCGCCGGGATTGCTTTTGAACGGGTAGTCTCCCACGTCTATGCCGTGATGAATAACTCTCTGCACGTTCACCAATCCACGGTGCTGCCTTCTCTGATACTCACTGATCGGGACAAAATATGCGTTGGAAGCGGAAGTGAGCGATTCATTCCACTGCTTGAATGTTCCTTTGTCTTCGGCAGGCACATGGAGCGTCATCACAATGGGAACCGGGCTTTGAAAAACTCCCCTAAAAATATACTCGGCCATAGCGGCGTCGTGCATGTGGATAATATCAATGTCGCCCATTTTGGCTCTTTGAAGCGACAGGGCAAGGTGTCTGCGCATACTTTCCCGTTGCTCGTGGGTGTTTTTGCTCCAGTATTCACTGAAGCTTCTTTCAATAGTCGTATACTGTTCGCCGACGACACGGGAATCACCCGAGCAGGCGACAATCGAGCGATGGCCTAGTTTGTGCAGTCCTTTATCAATATTATAAATAACCGTCTCTATGGGACCGTAACCCAAATCCTGCCTAATCGGTTGGTTAAGGGTCGCTATATGGAGGATATTTATCTTTTTTCTTGTTCTTATCACAGGGATTATTTTAAGAAATATTTCCTCTTCAACGGCCGGAACTTCTTATATTGTTAGGAAAGGAGTTTTCAGTTGTTCTGAGAGCTTTATAATTCTCTAGGGGATATTTTATTATTTTTAAATAGTATTCTATATCTGTATTTTGTCAAAACCTGGTCAATGCAGTAATTAAGGAGGGTACAGCTTTTCTCCTGGTGCTATTGCTGCGGGGGGGGTGAGGGGAACATAGTATGTGAGAAGGGACCGCGCCTAAAGTAATTGCCGGAATGACGGTGTAAGAGCATAGATTGTGCAAATTATAGTAATGCGGGTTTAAGCGCGGCTTCTAAGCCCGAGATACTCACTGAGCGCGTCGTGAAGCCCGCGGAGGGGTAATATCCCGAGCTGGTGTATTTTGCTGTTGTCGAGCGCCGAATAGGTGGGCCTGAGCGCCCTTGCGCCGTATTCAGAGGACGACACGGGTCCGTAATTGGGGTCGAGCCCCGAGATCTCGAACACTGCTTTTCCGAACTCAAACCAAGAACACTCGCCCGAGTTTGTTATATGATAAGTTCCATACCGATCCGTATGAACGAGCTCGGCGACGGCGCGTGCCAGGTCTAGGGTAAAAGTCGGGGTAAGGGTCTGATCGTCCACCACGCGAACCGGGCCTCCACCACCTGCGAGCTTGAGTATCGTCTCGACAAAGTTCCGGGCTGAGCCCCTTTTACCGCCTTGCCTGAGACCGTAGAGTCCTGAGCTCCTGACTATAAAGTGCTTGGGGCAGAAGTCCCGGACTAATCTCTCGCCCTTGAGCTTGGACCTTCCATATACATTCAGGGGATTAGGAGAGTCTTCCTCTGTGTAAGGAGCGCTTTTCCAGCCGTCGAACACATAGTCTGTGCTGATATAAACCACTGTAGCACCGATATCGGTACAAGCTTGCGCTATGTATCCCGCGCCTCTGGCGTTTACAGAATATGCCTTCTCTGTCTCTTCCTCGCAGTCGTCCACCCTTACGAAAGCGGCGCAGTTAATGACTACTTCGGGGTTTATATCGAACAGGGCTTTCTCCACCGAGAGCTTATCCGCACACTCAAGCGAGGAGTGGTCCAGTAAATAGAGCTCTATGCCCTTGTTAAGGGAAAACACCGAGGCGAGGTCTGTGCCGAGCTGCCCGGCGCTCCCTATGATCGCTACCTTTTTCATAAATTAAATTACGGAACCGGCACGCATAGCCCCGTACCCTGGGGTTTCAATCCGGTTAAAGCGCTTCGCAGATCAATTTTGTACACACCCTACGATACTTTAAAAAAGTGTGTAGATAAACGGGGCAACGGCTGAGCTCTGCGCAAATACAATGAGTAATCCGAAGAGCAGAAGTATGATCAGCATAGGAGTTATCCACCACCACTTGTTCTGAATAAAAAACGAGAACAACTCCCCTAAAATACCAAGCCTGTTCGTTAGTCCTTTTAGGAATGTCATTTAATTATCCTCACAGTAATATACAGTCATTTGATTGATATTTAAAGCAGGCGCTTAATTCCCGAGCTTTGATTTATCTACAATATAATTACCTATAACGAGTAAGTCCATACCGCTTGCGTTAAAGGAATTAAACGCCTCTTCCGGGGTGTTCACAATCGGCTCGCCCTTTAAATTAAAAGAGGTGTTTAAAACTACGGGTATTCCAGTGGCCTCTCCCATCGATTCTATGAGCTTATAGTACTTGGGGTTTAGCTCCTTTATTACGGTCTGGAGTCTTCCGGTGCCGTCTACGTGAGTGATCGCGGGGAGTTTTTCCCTCTTGTCCTCTTTAACATCCGTAACATAGAGCATGAAGCGCGCTGGGTAATGTTTTTCGGGATCTTCCAGGTCGAAGTACTCGCTCGTCCTGTCGGATAGTATGGACGGCGCAAACGGTCTGAACGGCTCTCTGAACTTTATCTTGACGTTTACTATGTCTTTCATATCCGCGCGTCCGGGGTCGGCGATAATGCTCCTGTTGCCAAGCGCCCTCGGACCCCATTCGAAACGGCCCTGATGCCATCCCACCACCTTGCCTTCGAGAAGTACTTCCGTGACTCGCGCAATAAGCTTGTCATCGTCCTCTACATACTCATAGGGTATATCGTTATCCTTAAGAAACGCAAGCGCGTCTTCGTCCGAGTGCTCCTGACCCCAGTAGGCGTGCTCCATGATAAAGTTCCTGGGTTTGCCCAGGAGCGCGTGATAGCCGTAGAGCGCGGCGCCTACCGCCGCTCCCCCGTCCCCCGCCGCCGGGTGAATGTATATCTCTTCAAAAGGGGTTTCTTTAAGAATCCTTCTGTTGGCCACACTGTTAAGAGCGCACCCCCCGGCCATACAGAGCTTTGTGAGCCCGGTTTCTTTGTGCGCATAGTTAGCCATCTTTACCATTATTTCCTCAGTTACTACCTGAATGCTGGCCGCCAAGTCCGCGTAGTATTGGTTTTGACGCGCAAGCTCGTCGAAATTAGCAGGTTTATCGCCGAAGTACGGAGGGAAGCCACTCTCAGCAGTGAAGAAATGAAGTCCCGGCTCTCTCGGGTCGCCGAATATTTGTTCGAATTTCTTGTTAAAGGTCTTTTCAGAAGAATAATGAAACGAGAAAAGGTCCATATCGAGCTCGAACCCTCCCTCTTCGTCCACTCTTACGGTCTCGTACACTTTGTCTGCGTATTTGGGGACTCCGAACGGGGCCATGCCCATGACTTTATACTCCCCTTCGTTTACCTCGAACCCCAGAAACGCCGTAAAAGCGCTGTAGAGAAGCCCGAGTGAATGCGGGAACCTGATCTCCTTTAGGAGCTTGAGCTCCGTGCCCCGGCCTACCCCCAGCGCCGCAGTGGTCCACTCGCCAACGCCGTCAACGGTGAGTATGGCCGATTCCTCAAACGGCGAGCAGTAGAAGCTGCTCGCGGCGTGAGAGAGATGATGCTCGCTGAAAAGAATCTTATCGGGCGAAACGCCGAGCTTGTGCTGGAGGAGGTGTTTAACCCAGAGCTTATCGCCGAGCCACGTGACCATTGCCTCCCGGAAAAGCTTCATGGAGCGAGGGAAGGTCTGCATCGTGCACAGAAGGAGCCTCTCGAACTTGACGAAGGGTTTTTCAAAGAAAAGTACATAGTCCACGTCCCGGGCCTCTATCCCCTCTGTCTCCAGACAGAACTCTATTGCCTTTTCGGGGAATTCGTAGTCGTGCTTAATGCGCGTGAACCGCTCTTCTTCGGCGGCGGCTACGAGAACGCCATCTTTTAACAGAGCTGCCGCAGCGTCGTGAAAGTAACAGGATATACCGAGTATGTACATTAAACAATGCTCCTAATCTGTATCATAATTACTGATCGGTGAGGCGAAAGGGAGCCGGTAATCAGGACTGCCTAGCCGCCTTTTCCAAAAGGTCTTCATCCTTCCCGGCTTCCCTGGAAAGCCATCTTTTTTCGGACTTGGGTTTAATACCGAGCGGGTCTGTGAATAGCCTTACCATCATGGCAAAGGGGCTCAATAGAATAAAGTAAAATATGGTAAGTATAACCCTTGCGTTGAAGTCCCCGATTATTCTGGCAACCCTTTTCCACCATTCCCAGAGTCTTCTGGGCGCGCTCCGGGGTTTAGCCTTGATACCACCCTTCCCGTATTTCTTCTCACTCATAACCAAGTATCCCTAATCTTTTATAATAATGAATTTAACTCCGGCTGCGAAAACTATAAAAACTTACCAGGAATAACGGTAAGTGAATAGTAGTAAGCGTAATATCATATGAATGCGGGATCAGGAACAAAACCTCATTGCATAATTTGAGTTATATCTTTACTTTATTCAGGATTCTATGATTTTATTGTGTTATTTCTGAGCCATGACTCAAGTTTCTTATATTCAAACTCGTTCTTTTCGAGTTTTGTCGTAATAAATTGAAATACGCTCCCCGGCTTTGCTGTAATACGATATCCGTTTAGTCTTAAGAATGTATCGGTGATTGAAAACCCGATCCGCTTATTGCCGTCTGTGAAGGGACGGTTTTTAGTCATGCTCTCCCAAAGGGCGGCTGCCTCCTGAATAATATCATCATAGTAACCGGACTGAGGCCTGTAGAGAGCCGCCTCAAGCGCGCCTGCGTCACGTAGCCCATGAGTACCGCCGAAGCGCTCAATAAGCACACGGTGCATCAGGAGAGCTTCGATTGGATTTAGATATACTTTCATTTAGAGAGCTTTTCATAAAGGGACCCGTATTCAGAAAGACTTGCTTCGAATTGAGCCAATACCTCTTTACGGGGATTCCCATGCTTTCGTTTTTTTACCAGGTCGTTAAGCGCCTCGTTTACGAGAGCATAGAGCTTTTTGCCCTCAAGCTTTGCAATATCTTTAACTTCTTTTAGAACCTTTTCTTCTGCCTGAGATGTAAAATCCTTTAAGACCATATTTCACCTCCTAACGTCTTTATATTACAAGACTTTTCAAGTATTTACAAGATATTCCTTGGTAATGGTTGATAATGATTGGTAAATACAGGTATGTAATACTGATTTGACAAAGCGGGAAATGCTGAAAGAATAAAGGGAAAAATTAGACGGAGGAAGAGCTTTGGAACGCACTTTATCAATAGTAAAACCCGACGGGACAGAAAAGAACGTGATCGGCGAAGTGATCGGCAGATTCGAGAAAAACAGAATTAACGTGATAGCACTTAAGATGGTGAAGCTTACAAAAGAGGACGCTGAGGGGTTTTACACCGTACACAGGGAAAGGCCCTTTTTTGGAAGCCTTACGGAGTTTATGAGCAGGGGGCCGATCGTGGTTATGGCGCTTGAGGGCGAGAACGCAATCGCGAAAGTAAGAGAGATCATGGGGGCTACTAACCCAGAAGAAGCAGCCGAGGGCACTATCAGAAAAGACTTGGCAAGTAATATAGAAGAGAATACGGTACACGGCTCGGATTCGTCCGAATCCGCAGAGTACGAGATAAATTACTTCTTTAACGCGCTGGAGATAAACGGGGCTCCCTGAGCCCGAAGGGCGAGCCGCTCGTCTCCCGTGGTTTGATGCCCGGCCCGAGCACCCAAGTACTCTGTGAAAACCCCGGAGAATGCGTCGGCGACTTCAGCTATTGCGACTTCTTTGCCGAGGAGCTTATTCATAGACGTTATTTCCACCCCGGGGATGCCGCAGGGCACAATAAGAGAGAAATAGGACAAGTCGGTGTTTACATTCAGGGCGCAGCCGTGAGAGGTGATGCCGTTTTTGACGCTCACGCCGATAGACGCGATTTTGGCTGAGTGTGCGCCACTGTCAGTACAAACCCAAACTCCCGGGTATCCGGGCTTACGCACGGCATCGATACCATAAACCCCTAGTGTTTCGATAAGGGACTCTTCCAGTAAATGGATATAGCTCCTGGGGCGTAGCTTAAACCCCCTGAGCGGGATTATGGGATAGGCCACGAGCTGTCCGGGACCGTGGTAAGTGAGGTCCCCTCCCCTGTCCGTTCTGTGCAGCTCCACCCCCCGTTCTTCTATGAGTTTCCGGGTCGCGGAGAAATTGTCGTCTCCGGCAAACCTGCCGTTTGTGATGACGGGGTTATGCTGCAGCAGAATCAGATAGCCCGAGGCGCCGCTCTTAACCTTATCTCGATAGCTTTCCTGAACTCTGAGACCCTCGCTATAGCGAACAGTGCCGTAACGTATTACTTCGATCCCGCCGAGCAATCCTTTCATATGGGAACTATGATAACCGGGCGAATTAAGCTTTTCGAGCCCGCATTGCGGCTACTTCCCCCAAACCCCTTGTCTTAGGTGGGCGGCTTGCATATAATCCACTTATAATCCAAGAAAGCTGTAGAAAAACAACATGACACAAAGACGGCCTAAAAAACCCCCGGACAATACGTTTGAAAAGCACCTTTCAGAAGGCCCTGTAAGCCCGGTTTATGTGTTTACGGGGGATCAGATTTACTTAATTGAAAAGGCAGTTTCCATGCTGAAAGAGACGACTCTCGGGCCTTCGGAGGACATTAACTACATGGTTTTTCATGGGGACTCGGCAACGGGGATAGAGATATCCGACACTGCGAGCACTTATCCTATGTTCTCTCAAAAAAAGCTCGTAGTGCTGAGAAACGCGGAAAAATTGAAAGCAGGGGACTTAGAGATCCTCGACTCTTACATCTCTTCACCTTCCGGCTCATCGTGCCTTACGCTCGTATTCTCGGACGGGAAGAAGCCCAGGCTTAAAAACAAAAAGGGCGCTTTGTATTTTGACTTCTCACTGGATAAGGGGAACACGCTTAGTTCCACGATCAGCTCGCTGGGTCGCTCGGATACGAGCTTACGAGGCGGGGGGCCGAAACTTTGATAGCGCTTGTCGGAGAAGACCTGCAGGACATACAGAACGAGCTTATGAAACTCTCGCTCTACAGCGCGGGGAGAAAGAGAATAGATGAAGCGGATATCAGGGCGCTTACAAAAAAGAGTAACTTTGAGGACGTCTTCTCACTCATAAACGCGATATCGAAAAGAAACAAGCGGCAGGCCCTGGGCGTGCTCTCGGAGCTTGAAGCCGGGGGGGAGGAGCCTCTGTCGGTGCTGAGCCGAATAAGCTGGCGGTTCAGGCAGATATGGAAATGTAAGGAGCTAATCGATAAAAAGATTCCAAAGACGGAAATACTGAAAACGATGAAGATGTCCTCCGGGGCCTTTTATTACCTGAGCGAGGATCAGAAGAAATTTTCTTACGGAGATATAGTCAGAATAATGAGCGCACTCGCCGAGTGCGATAAGAAGCTTAAGATAAGCTACGTCCCCAAAAACCATACGCTCACAAAGCTCGTGCTCGAGTTGTGCAGGTAGAATTGCAAGAACAGGAAGTTGAGCTATTCAGAAGCGCGTGAAGCCCTTTTAGCAAGCCGGGAAACTTTCCTTGAAGCTGTTTTTTTGTGGATAGCCCCCTTGGTGCTCGCCTTCTTGAGCTTTGACTCAGTTTCTTTAAGGGCCTGAGCGATCTGAACGGGATCATTTGATTCAAGGGCCGCGCCGAACTTTTTGAGCTGTGTCTTGAGGTCTGACTTAACGTCCGTATTGCGCGCGCGTTTCTTTTCGTTCTGGCGGTTTCTTTTAATACCTGATTTTATTCTTAAAGCCATTTATTGCGTTGCCTCCTGAAATTGTCCGGAATATTGTGCTGAAATTGCGGGGTTTGTCAAATAAAAACGATACGGGATTCAGGACAACACATGACTAGACGCCTTTTGAGAGTCTCTAGGCGGGCGAGGTTGGTTCAGTACCGAGATTGTTGAAAATTGCCGTTAGTCTTCGCTAAAGCCGCCGGGCTTCGTTAGCTGACTACCCACCCGGTAAGCGACGCAGCAGGCTGCTTCGCTTCCTCGCTATGGCTATAAATCCCCCCCCTTATATTTTGGTTTCAGTAAGCTACGCCCGGCACAAGTGTAACTCTCTAATGCTTTGTTCAAGGGAGAGACCCGCTCCACAGGATCGCTCGAAATTGTTTTGGGTCCGGTAGAGTCTGTCTATACCGCTCCCAATTAAGAACCTAGTAGAATTAAGCTAGTAAAGTACTTTTAAAAGGTATAAGGAGCGGGAGCGCGGGCAACCTTTTACTATATAGTAAAATCAAGCACTATCTCTATTCCTAAAGGAGGAGGAGATAGTGAAACATACGAATCCAAGCGCTGGAAAAAAGGTATTTCATCATTCGAAAAAGGCTTTTACACTTTTCACATTAGCATTACTGCTGTTTTCATCATTCCTAATTCTTAACCGAGACGCTGAGGCACAGCAGCTCGTCTGCCCTACACGTTTTATAGAACAGGCAACAAATGATCCGGGGGAAGACGGTTTCCAGCCTTCGACAACCCCAGACGGTAACCTTATTGCATTCTCCTCTCGTTCGAACATCAATGGTGGCAACCCCGACAATAACAACGAGATATACCTTTACAACACTATAACAAAGGTTTTCACCCAGATTACAGATATACCGGGGACGAGCTCCTTGCCCTCTATAAACGCGGACGGCACACGCATTGCCTTTCGCACCACGGCGGATATAAACGGCGGGAACCCCGACGGTAACGATGATGTATATCTAGCCACCTGCCTAAACCCGGCAATTGCACGGAAGGTCCCAACCCTTTCCGAATGGGGTCTAATAGCTATGGCTGGAATATTGGGCATAGTGGGATTCATGGTTATGAGAAGAAGGAGAGTAAGTGCTTAAAATCTAAAACATTTCAATTTAAATACTTTAAGGGGAGCTTCGGCTCCCTTTTTTTGTTTAGTTTCAACATTCATAAATCCAACTTAAACCACTGTTGGCAAAAGGGGAGCAGTACAAGAGAACTCAAGTCCAATGAATGGTTAGATTATGTCAACGCGCTAATGAAGGTCCAATTCCTTTATCTGTTGCATCAAATTTAGATAGAGATCCCTAGTGATAAAGTAAAACCAAATACTCAAAGCAATAATACCGATCGTCAGAACGACTTTGGTAATTCTTTTGTAGTGTGGATGGAACCATACCAAAGGCAGGGCAAACGGGCCAACAGAAAGCAGCGCGATAACAACAACAGAAGTCGACAAATACCACTTTGTTTTTCGCAAGTGGGATTTATCAAGAAACTCATTGCAATAACGGCACTTTATGGCCTCATCTTGTATCTCTTCCGCACAGAAAGGGCATTTTATCATAATTCTCAATCTAAGAACACGGCTGTGTCGCGCCGTTTACGGTGTCGGCTGCGTGCGCTTGTTAGGTGATGGTTCGTCATCAGTAAGCCGCCTCAACACTGCTGTCATGCGTTTACGGCTGCACCAACCGAACCTCTATCGTCTAACGTATTTTATCATAAAATTAACAAAAATAGGACACGCCTTTATCAAGCCCCTGAATATAGGCCCGTCAGTATAAGTTAGAGTTTTGACAGAAAACCCTATATGTGCGCTCAGGATGAGCGGATTAAATTCGTACCAAGATTGTAGGGGTTAGCGCGCTTGGCTCGAAATGGCTACTCGGGGGATTGGCTGCTTAACCGCTCTATTTGCTCGAGGATGGATTCGGCGTTCTCGTTACCTAGGGAGGCTGCTTTATTTAGGTATCGCATGCCCTTTTCTTTGTCCATCTCCACACCTTCCCCGTTGTAATAAAGCACCCCTAACATGAACTGCGCGTCGGTATAGCCCTGTTCGGCGGATTCGGTATACCATTTGAGGGCTTCGACCGTATTCTCTTCAGCGCCGTTTCCCGATAGATACAGGTAGGCAAGATTAAACTGGGCCCTTGCGTTCCCCTGAAGAGCGGCCTTTAAATACCACTTGAGCGACTCTTTATTGTCCGCCTCTACGCCGTATCCGAGTCCGTACATCGTGGCCAGGTTAGCCTGAGCAAAAGGGTCGCCCGCCCGGGCTAATTTCTTCATCCCCGGGTATGCCTCTTTAAAAAGTTTTTCGGCTTTCTCATCGTCCACCTCTACTAACTGGCCGTTTGAGTACATCGCGCCGAGAGTGTAAAGGCCAATAGGGTTTTTCTTTGCGGCTGATTTCTGAGAGTATTTCTTTGCCTCTTCATAGTTTTGCTCGACCCCGTAACCCCTTCTGTACATTCCTCCTAACACTCCCTCGTAGTATGGATCGCCTTTTTGAGCTTTTCCCTTAATTTCCTTCACCTCTGAGGGGCTTAATACCTGGGCGGACGAACGGGAGACTGTAACCGCAATAAAGAGGAATACGCTTAAAACTACTATGAGAGCTCTGAGGGGCATGGATAATCTCCTTAATATTCAAGCATTGAAAGAATTATAGCATATGGATAGATCCTCCATAGCCCTAAGTTGGGAGAGCTAGAGGCTTCGGATACCCCGTTCATACCTCGAACGGGCTCAGCACGAAAGGGGTTCATTAACTTACTTTATTGGAAGGGATTGCCGCGGGTCCTTCTGAGCTCCGCTATTACAAAATTAAAATGGGAGGCTGAACCGAGCTCAGGACGACAAGGAAGCTGAAATTAGAAATTCTTTGTTGCCCCGGGCCCCTAGTATGGGAGAGGGGATAACTCCTTGGACAGTGAAACCAATTTGTTTGAGGAATGAAGTTATCTTATCAATTACTTCCTGATGTTTTGCATCGTCCCTGACTATACCGCCCTTCCCTACCTGCCCTTTACCGACCTCAAACTGAGGTTTTATGAGCGCAACCAAACGGCCCCCTGGATGGAGAAGAGCTTTGAGAGGTGGGATCACGATGGTAAGAGAGATAAAGGAGACGTCTACTACGGCTATATTCACATTCTCTGCAATATCTTCAGGCTTTAAATAACGCGCGTTTATCTTCTCAAGAACCACTACTCCGGGGTCGTTTCTGAGCTTCCAATCGAGCTGACCGTATCCGACATCGACCGCATATACCCTCCGGGCCCCTTGCCGCAGGAGGCAATCCGTAAACCCTCCCGTGGACGCACCGATATCAAGAGCAATAACTCCAGAGACATCGATACCGAACTCATTTAACGCCCTTTCGAGCTTGAGGCCCCCCCGGCTTACGTACTTTTGAGATGAGTCTTTTACGGTAATCTCGGAACTCGTTTTAACAAGTGCGCCCGCCTTATCGACCCGCTCTCCGTCTACAAACACGGCCCCCTGCATTATAAGCGAGCGCGCCCGGGCTCTTGTCGGCGAAAGCTCTTTTTCAACAAGAAGCGTATCAAGCCTGTTTTTGGTTTTGCGTGATGACATGAGATGTAAGTTAGGATTCTCTTCCGCCCAGATAAAGGGCTATTTCTTTTAACGGAACCGCCGCTTCGCCAAAGTCCTGAAGCGCGCCCACGGCTGAGCGCGTCAGCTCGGACGCTCTGTTCCTTGAGTCTTCGACGCCCGCAATCCCGGCGTATGTGGCCTTTTCGTTCCTTGCGTCGTTCCCGCTCTCCTTGCCCATATCGCTCCCTCCTACCACATCCAGCACATCGTCGACTATCTGAAACACAAGCCCTATGAAGCGGCCGTATAGGGCGAGCTGGGCGAGCTGGCTTTTATCAGCGCCCCCTATCTTGGCCCCTGTGGTGACGGACACTTGGATGAGAGCGCCTGTCTTGAGAGAATGCATAAGCTCTACACCCCGGAGCGAAACTCCGCTGTTTTCTCCGGCAAGCGTCTCGATCTGAAGATCGATCGCCTGACCCCTTATCATTCCCCGCGAGCCTGCCGCTCGTGAGATATCACGGAGTACCTCGCACAGTAGCGCGGGGCCTATGCCCGAAGCCGCGCCTTCTGTAACAATGACATGGAAGGCGTCTGTAAGAAGAGCGTCGCCGGCGAGTATAGCGGTCGCCTCACCGAACACTATGTGGTTCGTAGGGACGCCCCGCCGGAGCGCGTCGTCGTCCATCGAGGGTAGGTCGTCGTGAATAAGTGAATAGGTATGGATCATTTCGATCGCGCACGCCAACGGGAGCGCCTTATCCGCGTTACCCCCGATAGCCTCGCACGCAGCCATAGCGAGAATAGGCCTGAGCCTCTTACCCCCGGCAAGCGCGCTGTAGCGTATGGACTCTTCAAGAGTCCCGAGGGGCGCGTCGGGGTTTCTGAGAAGGGAGTTTAGCTTATCCTCTATGAGCTTCTTTTTATCGTTAAGGTAATAATCAAGATCAAACGGCATATCACTATTCTTCGGGCTCGAACTCCTCCAGCTTTAAGTCGTCTTCTGAGTCCTTGACGAGTATCTCTACCTTCTTTTCGATTTCGTTAAGCTTTTTGTGGGAGTAGCCGATCAGCTTTACGCCTTTCTGGAAGAGCTTTATAGAGTCCTCCAGAGGGAGATTGCCGCTCTCAAGCTTATCTATTATATCCCTAAGCTCTTCGATTGCCTTTTCGAAGGATTTCACAGGGATGTAGTTTATCTTTGATGGGGGGGAAGTACAAGGAAAGGGGTAATAAGATTACGCTAACAAAGGTTCGACAACACAATCATTTTCCCCGTGCTCTCATAGGGGCGTTATGGCACTGCTAAAAAAATAATCAATATAGTTTTAGACTATATGTAAAGAAGCACTCAGTTATATTTACTTACATCTTTCCTTCCCTTCTTTTGTCAAGCGACGTTTAAACGTGAGGCATTATTTCTTTAATACACTCCCCCTAACCGGTATTCAGTTTCCGGGAGCAGAATGAAGGAGCCAACCTGAATCTTTAAGAGCATATTGCTGACAGGCTCTTGTTGAAAAGCGGTATTGTAGAACCTCATTTGCAAATGCCCTCTCCTTACCGATAATATTCTCAGTGCTTTAACGGAGGGAATATAAGATGAGACTGTTACTTATAATCATAACCATATTTGCGACAGGTGCTTTAACAGCCCAAAACAGCGTAGCGGAAAATAAGATTATAAAAGACCCTAAGTTCTTAAAGCAGGTTAGTCCCGAGCGGGTATTATCACAAACCCATACACCGGTTTATAAATACGAGATAGTGCGTACGTATCCTCACGATGTGACGTCTTATACAGAGGGGCTATTTATGTACAGGGGTGATCTGTATGAATCCACGGGCCGCTACAGTAAGTCCAAGGTCATGAAATCCGATCTCGGAACGGGAAAAGCGTATGAGCAATACAAGATGAACGATATTTACTTTGGCGAGGGAATCGCCATATATGACGACAAGCTCTATCATCTGACTTACAAATCAAACACAGGGTTTATTTACGACAAAGACAAATTGACCCTGACGGGCGGGTTTAAATATCCGTATCAGGGCTGGGGCATGACGACGGACGGCGAGCGCCTGATCATGAGTAACGGCTCATCCGCTCTCTTATTTCTGGACCCCGTGACCCTGGAGATTGAAAGCTACGTTATAGTAAAGGACCGTGATAGCGAGGTCGGGTTCCTGAATGAGCTTGAGTACATAAACGGAGAGGTTTATGCGAATGTCTGGCAGACGAATTTTATCGTAAGGATATCACCCGAAACGGGGGAAGTGCTGGGCTGGATCGATCTTACGGGGCTTAACCCCGACCCCGAGAAGCTTAAATACCCTTATGTGCTTAACGGTATCGCTTATATCGAGAAAGAAGATTTACTTTTAGTTGCAGGCAAATGCTGGCCTAATTTATATGCCATCCGCCTGGTTCCGTTCAAAAACATACCTAAGAAGAGATAAATTCGAGCCCCGATATAACGAAAAAAGGAGCGGGCATGCTATACATTGCCCGCTCCTTAAGTTTGTGTTCAGATTTAGCTGACTGTATGCGGCCACTCAGGGGGAACCATGCAATAATTCTACTTGGCGTCCGAACCCTCACCTGAATCATCAGCGGCGTCACCCGATTTGTCCGCAGCGTCGGCCTTGTCGTCAGCCGGGGCTTCCTCTACGACTTCTTCCTCCACAGCCTCTTCAACTTCTGCAGGGGCTTGCTCTACCTCTTCAACCACTACTTCTTCCTCACCTGCGGGTTCCTGCTGCGCGGGGGGACAAGCGATAAGCGCAAGAGCGAAAGCTCCTACAAATAAAAACATGAAAAATTTACCCAATATCGACATATAACCTATACCTCCTCTAACGTGTTTATAATGATGGGAGAATTATGATTCCCTCCCTATCCCACCACTTTACTATATTTAAGTGCTTTATGCCACCTTTTCATATAAAAGTCTATATAATAACTCATGATCACCAGCAAGCCCGGTAACACGTATAACGATAGACATAGGTCTACCGCAGGGTAGCTACTGTGAGTCGTACCTGGACACTGTGTTCAAATTTAACTATTGTTTGCGGACAGCGCGTTCGATAAGACAAGTATTATGGATAGCATGGGCGGGGACAAGAAAAATCATGCTTACGGAAAACGAGCTTAGAGAGAATTTACAACATTTAGAGGGCGAAGGATATAAAGCGTATAAGGGCCTTGCCGGGGAATACGATTTCGGGGATTACGCGCTTTTTATAGACAGTGTGCAGCGAGACCCCTTTGCCTCGCCGAGCAAGCTCAGGGTACGGGTATATAACGATAAGGCCGGTTTCCCGGACGATGCCTATTCCAATAAAAGCCGGGAGATTGCGCTCAGGGATTATCTAACCAGAAAGTTCTATGAAAACATCGAGCTTTATTCACTCGGCAACCGGGGGAGCGGGAACAGCGGGCAGATTGGCATAGACAAACCGGGGCAGGAAATACTGGAGCGGACCTCTGTCGTAATAACGCACCTATACGCCGAGGCGAGGTTCACGGCGGGCCTGCCGGCGATTGGAAGAACCGTAGCCGCAAAACACGCAGAGGCAATGCTGTTCGAAGAGCTTCCCAAGATAGTAAACCTGTCGCTTAAATTCGAGAATTTGGACGAAGCGCAATTGTACGAGCATATACACGCCGCCGAGGACGCTGAGTTCATTAGGGGTGAGCTTGAGAACCTGGGGCTTGTCGCTTTCATAGCGGACAGGAGCTTACTCCACCGAGTAAGCGGAGTGGACGATAGTCCGCTCCCCGAGGAAGAGGCCGTATTATTCGAGAGCCCACCCGAGATACGGGAGGACCTATGTCTTCCTAACCTGGGGCTCTTAAGCGGAATGGGGATAACAAAGGGCGTGACTCTTATCACGGGCGGGGGATACCACGGGAAATCTACGCTTCTTCGCGCAATCGAGCGCGGGATTTATAACCACATCCCCGGGGACGGGAGAGAATTCGTCGTAACTAACCCAAACGCCGTGAAGATAAAGGCCGAGGACGGAAGAAGGGTCGAGAACGTAAACATCACGCCCTTTATATCAAAGCTTCCATTCAACAGGGAAACGGACAGTTTTTCCACAGACGACGCGAGTGGGAGCACCAGTCAGGCGGCTAACATACTCGAGGCTCTCGAGATCGGAGCGGACGCTCTGCTGATAGACGAAGACACGACGGCTACGAATTTTATGATCAGGGACCACAGGATGCAGGAGCTTGTGTCGAAGCGAAACGAGCCGATTAACCCCTTTATAGACAAGGTAAGGAGCCTGTACAGTGAGCATAGGGTATCTACCGTGCTTGTCATCGGGGGCTCGGGCGACTACTTCGACGTAGCCGACAGGGTGATCAGGATGACTGAATACAAGCCTGAAGAAGTAACGGAAGAGGCAAAGGAAATCGCGGAGAGGCTTGAAACCGAGCGCGTTTCCGAGTGCGGGGAATTCTTTGGCATACTTACTGATAGGGTGCCGGTTAAAAACAGCGTCAACTCTAGGAAAGGGAAGAGGAAAGCCAGGATATCACACAAGGGACTCCACTCTATCGCCTTCGGCAAGAACCTGATAGACCTGGGAGCCGTGGAGCAGATAGTGGACTCGAGCCAGACAAACGCCATAGGGGACGCTATAGAGTACTCAAAGCGCTATATGGACGGGGTAAAGACTCTAAGGGAGATTACGAGCCTCGTGATGATGGATATAGAAAGGAGCGGGCTCGATGTGCTGAAAAAAAAAGTCTCGGGGAATTATGCCGAGTTCAGGAAGCTTGAGCTTGCGGCTGCGATAAACAGGCTGAGGACTCTGGAAGTGAGGCAGAAGAGGTGAGCAGGACGTACGATTCTCGATACAGGATAAATATAAACCCCTCTCGTTCTCCTTTTGCGAAGGAGGATGAAAAAAGGCGAGAGTAAAAGATTAGATCCCGGCTCGGGGCCTGTGCTGAACCTGGTTCAGTAGCCGGGATGACGTGAAGGGGTTGCCGATTGAAACATTCGGGAATGATAATCTATCGCCCCCACCTTTAATCCTCCCCCTGGAGGGGGAAGAGAAGTAAGACAGCTTAAGGTTGAGAGTTTTTTTATTTCAGTTAACCAGAGTAGGCTGCGACTGTGTGCTCCATTACTTCTATATTACTCTGTTTGCCCGCCGGGCTCGGCACTATGATCGGGAGATCGACGCCCGCCTCCCTGTAAGCTTCGAGTCTTTCGCGGCAGCGCTCGGGAGGGCCGATGAGGGCTACGGAGTCGAGCATGTCGTCAGTGAACACGTCGCCGGGTTTTTCACCCGCGCGTAGCTTTGCGATTTCCTCCTCAAAGCCGTTATTGATCATGAGCCTCTGATAGAATGGGAAATTGAGATAGGGTGAGAACCCTTTTTTGCCCGCGGACCTGGCAAGCTCGAGGTCTTCCGATACGACGGAAGGGATACCGAGTGTTATATCTATATCCGAGGGGTCGCGCCCGGCTTTAGCCGCGCCGTCCGCTACATAGTCCTTGAGCTTCTTTACGTATCCGGGCGTTGCCATGTAAGGCATAAGACCGTCGGCAATTTCGCCTGCCAGAGTGGCGGCGCCTTTTGTGAGGCCCGCAATGTAAACGGGGACTTTAGGGAGATCCCTCTTAAGAGATAGCTGGGCTGCCGTGCCGTCCAAAAACGACTTTACCTGCCCCACGTAGTAGCGCATAGACTCCACTGGGTCGCCCATGTCTATCTCATAGCGGTCGTTTACGGGCTTGTGGCTGACACCGAGCCCGAGAACCATGCGGCCGTTTGTGATCTCCTGAATAGTAAGCGCGGTGGCCGCGCACATGACGGCCTGGCGCATGTAAATATTGGTAATCCACGTACCGACTTTAATCCCGGAGGTAACCTCGGCGAACACCTGAGCGTTCGTAAGAGCGCTGAACGGGGGTACTTCGGGTGAGAATATCGCTTCGAATCCTCCCCCTTCGGCTTCGTTCGCTAGGGCGCGGAGGTCCGATACGCTGCATCCCCAGACGGGTGAAATAGTAGCTATTCTAGGCATTATAGCTCTCCATTAAACTTTGATTTTCAATATTGATTTATGACGTCTCTATAGTAGTCGGGGCGGAGAAGCGACTCGTCTCCGCTCTCAAGCACGCTCTTTATTCCGCTGAGCACTCTTTGCTTGTCCTCGGGGAACTTCGCTTTAATCGGCAGATAATTCGAAATATGATTAGAGAAAAAATAGCCGTCCGTAAGCTCGGTGTTCTGAACCAGCGACTCGAGCTCTTTTATCATCTGGAACTTGTTCGGAAGCTCGAATTCACCTTTTTTCCACTGCTCGTATAAAGGGGCTCCGGGTCTTATCTGAAGCGATAGAGCGCCTACGTACTCGGGGTCGGAGCCCGTAAGGAGCCTGCCCGTAGCCTCAGCGTGCTGAAGGCTCCTTTCCACGCCGCCCATGCCGAGCAGCACCATGGCGGAGTTCATTATGCCGGCTTCCTTGAGCATTTTTGACGCTCTTACGGTCTCTTGGTGGTTCGCGCCTTTTTTGATGCGCTTGAGCACTACGTCGTCTCCGCTCTCAAAACCTATGTAGACCATGTCGAGGCCGTGCCCCCGGAGCTCTTTTAGGTTCTCGACACCCTGGCGCAGTATGTCGCCCACGTTGGCGTACATCCTGATTCTCCGTATACCGGGGTTTTTGTCCCTTAGATAATCCATAATCTCAATCAGCTTTTTCTTCGACAGTACAAGCGCGTTTCCGTCTGCTATAAAAACCCGGTCGTCTATCAGGCCTTTATCGGACGCGGCGTCAATTATCGCCTTTATCTCGTCCATGGGCCTCACCCTGAACTTCTGCTCATCCTTACGGTACATAGCACAGTAGGTGCACATGTTGTGGGAGCATCCGACGGTGGCCTGGAGTATGTAGCTTTTGCCCTCGCTCGGCGGCCTGAAAAATGGCTGAACGTAATCTATCATACTTTATACATTAACGAATATCGTAATATTATCAAGTAAGGCGCGGCCTCCCTTTACAAACACATAGAGACCGTTATAATGTTGACGCTATGACAGAGAATAAAGACGAATCACCATTTAAGCTCAGCAAAGAAGAAAGAGAGGGGGCCTGGTATATTTTCGGAGTCTTTGTGCTGATCGCGTTGATCGCGACACTGGCTTCACTCACGCACGTAGTGCTTCACCCCTGAGAGGCTAGCCGGAAACGAGCCAACCCATTATAAGGGCTATGACGCCCTTAGAATCAAGGGTCTTACCCGTATTGTCCTTATATTCATAATCTTTTTCAGTCTTTAAGCAGCTTATCTTTATAAGTTGAAGCGATTTATTAGTATTTACCTGTACCCTACTGTTATTATTGCGGTATTTGCCAATCACTGTTACAATATCCGGGTCTTCGTCAAAGAATACGGCAATCCTGTCGGGAGACACGATAGAAAGCCCTCCCCTTCTGCCCGGAATGCTGAGGAATATTTCCAGAAAGTCGGCAGACAGCTCGTAAACGGTTAATCTTTCCTCTTTTACTAAATCATTGTATATACGGGCGCCTTCTTGGGAAATTTGTAAAAATTCACCCAGCACAGCTATTAAACCGTGGCCACCCCCCCCCTGTGAATCACGCGTACCCGTCCTCTCGATATCTCTATCACGGGACTTTTCAGCCAGTTTCCTTAATTCCGCATGAAAATCGTCACTCATGAGGTTTCAGTCAGTCCTTTATTTCATTTAATAAGGCGGTTAGATCGGTCTCGGGGCCGGACAGTCTGTCTTCAAGCTGCTTGAAATTGAAGTCCCTCATCGAAATTAATTCACGTACAGCCTTAATGTCTTTACCGCCCGGGTTTATTAAGAGCGCGCCGACTAAGTTGTTGCCTTTTAATGAAAAAGAACCAGAGGGTTTATTCTCATCACCCCTGATTACATGCTCGCTTCCCATATGCGGCGCGCCCAGGAACATGAGCATGTTGCCGAATAGCTCTGTGTCGTATCCGGTGATCCGGTCGTATTTGACAGAGGACCCGGCCATGTTCCGCCCCGCGGTGCGTCCCTGGAACTGGGCGTTCTCTATGTGGCCTGTCAGGTGTCTCGAGCCCAGTGTCAGGTCGAAATATTCAGCTACGTCCCCGGCGGCATAAACGTCCCGGACGCTCGTCTCGAGATACTGATTAACAAGTATACCTCTTTCAATCCCGATACCCGTACCCCTTAAAAAATCTATATTGAGCTTAACGCCAATGCCGACGCCGAAGAGCCCGGCTTCGTATTCCCCGCCGTCTTCAGTAACTATTGCTTTTGCAGTGTCGTCACCGCCTTTAAATTTGATCACTTTCTGCCCGGGATGAACCGCTACGGCTTCACCCCGCATGATATCCATAAGGTAATTACCTACGGGCTCTGCTGTCAAAAACTGCCAGACGTAGTCTTCGAGCATGAGAAGCTCAACATCGAGGCCTATCTCTCTTAGAGCGCAGGCGAGCTCGACACCGATGAACCCCCCGCCGATAACGACGGCTTTGGAAGCGCTTTGTGCGGCCAGCTTAATGGCCTTGGCGTCATCTAATGTCCTGAGATAGAAAATATCGCCGAAGTCCGCGCCCGGGACCGGAAATTTTAAGGGTGATGCCCCCGTGCAGATAAGGAGCTTTTCATAAGCTATTTCGCTTCCGTCCTCTAAAGCAACTATCTTTTCCTCCGTATCTAAGGAGACAGCGCTATGGCCGCTTAGAAAATTCACTCCCGCTTTTTCGTAAAAGTCTTCTTTGACGAGGAACAGCTTGTCTTCGGGATAGCGTCCCTGAATGAACCCTTTGGTGAGGAGCGGGAGCGAGTACGTCCTGTAGGGCTCTCTCCCAACTATTGTGATGTCGCCCTCCAGGTCTTCCTGCCTGACACCGCGCACTGCCCAAGCGGAGGCGGGGCCCCCACCCAAGATGAGGTATTTAGCGAGGTATTTGGTCTCTGACATAGAGACTTAATTATAATGTCACGATGCGGAAGGGTAAAGAAGATTGCTTTAGCGACCCTTGTCTCAACACAGATGTGTTAATATACGGAGATTGATAACCCAATTGAAAAATAATATACTATACGATACTATATTATCCAGTATGACAAGGAGTGATTATGCCTGAAAAATCAACGAGAATATCTTTTGTCACAAAGAATAAAAAACGTAAAACCCTGAACCAAATAGCTGACGTATACGGCAAGAATCTGAGTGCTGTAATAAATGAGGCGCTCGACCGGTATATAGATGTCCACGAATGGCAGGTTAAGCATATTCAGGAAGGTGTGGATGCCGCAAAAAGAGGAGAATTTGCGACGGACAATGAGGTCGAAGAACTCTTTGATAAATACGGCAGTGATAAATGAAGCTTAAATGGACTACTTTCGCGCTTCAAGATATTGTGCAGCTTCATGATTATATAGCCGAAGATAGCCCCGAAGCGGCTCAGAAAACGGTATCGATAATTCATGATGCTGCCACTCAGATGCTAAAAAAATACCCGGAAGCGGGGAGGCCCGGAAGATGCCGCGGCGCACGTGAGCTTATACTTTCCAGAGCCCCATATATTATCGTATATGTTATAAAGGGTGACGAGGTACAGATTGTATCCGTAATTCATACTTCGATGAAGTGGCCAGATATTCTTCCTCCTTAAATCTGATAATCCTATAGTCTCGATTCGTAAAAGTTAAGACAATATTAATTCCCTTGACTGAGGCATTTCAATTGATATTATAATAATATAGATCATTTAACGCGGGAGGCGTAAGCATACCGAAAATACAGGGAAAGACATCGGGCCTGAGTAGAAGTGAAAAAGGCAACCTTGAAAGGCTTTACAGAAGAAAAATCCCACCTAAAGAAATCATCACTCTTGAATTAGCCAGAACGCTAACGCGGATATCACACGAGATTAAAAAGGGTATAACGCTCCTGATCGACAGGAAGGGGAAGGTGCGCGTGGTGTTCCTGGGGGACGCGCACAAGTTTCCGTTCGACGAGCTTCTCGGACGCACTAGGGAGTCCAAATTCAGGCTAAGGGGCTACAGGATCGTGCACACTCACTTAAAGAACGGGAGCCTGAGCCAGCCCGACCTGGTGTCGCTTCTGAACGAGAGGCTCGACCTGCTGGGTCTTATCGAAGTAAGCCCGAGCGGCTCGCCCGGGAAGTTCGAGCTTGCGCACATACTGCCCAAAAACGGGAACGAAGCCGACGAGAAGAAGTGGGAAGTTATCAAATACAACGATTTGGGCCGGGTGGACGTGAGCTGTGACGAGCTTGTAGCGGACATAGAGCACGGGCTTGAAAGGAGCTACTATGAGCACGGCGGGGAGAGAAATAAAGAAGGGGTCTTGCTTGTAGGGTTTTCTACCAGGATTCGCACGGACGCCGAAGAGTCGTTATCGGAGCTCAACTCGCTCGCCAAGTCCGCGAATAAGGCAGTGCTCGGCACTACGCTTCAGACAAGAAAAGAGATCGATCCACGCTACTTAATAGGAAAGGGAAAACTAAACGAGGTAATACTGAGCGCAAAGCACGCGGGGGCTGAGAAAATAATATTCGACGTCGAGCTCACCCCGGCGCAGGTGAAATCGATCACAGACGAGACGAACCTGGAAGTAATGGACAGGACGCAGCTTATACTGGAGATATTCGCCCGGCACGCCACTACGAGCGAGGGAAAGCTGCAAGTAAAACTGGCGCAGCTGCGCTACAACCTTCCGAGGCTCGTTGGACGGGGAATCGAGCTGTCTCAGCTCGGAGGCGGAATCGGGACCAGGGGGCCTGGTGAGAAAAAGCTAGAGGAAGAGAGAAGAAGACTACGGAAACAGATAGACCAACTGGAGAAACAGATCACCCACTTAAGTAAAAGAAGGGAGCATACGAGGAAAAAGAGGAGGGACACCGGCATACCGACCGTGACCTTCATAGGGTATACGAACGTAGGCAAGTCCACACTGTTTAACGCGCTCACTAACAGCGGAGTCATGGTGAGAAACAAGCTGTTTTCGACACTCGTGCCTACGACGAGAAGCTGAGGTTGCCCTCGGGAAGGGAGATACTGGTGACGGACACAGTGGGGTTTATAAGCGACCTGCCAAAGGAGCTTGTAAACGCGTTTCGTGCGACGCTCGAGGAGCTAGGGGCTTCGTCGCTCCTTCTGCACGTGGCCGATGCGAGCGACCCGATGGTGGAGGAACGTATCGAGAGCGTACAGAAGATACTAGAGAACACAGGTTACGGCGGCATAAAGGAGCTTATAGTGCTGAACAAGGAAGATAGGGCTCTGAAAGACGAGGGCAGGAGATTGTCCAAGATATTCAAAGCTCCCCTGATATCGGCAAGGGACAAGAAAACGCTTTCGCTCGTGACGGATCTAATAGAGAACGAGATATTCCCTGATCTTGAAGTTAGTGCGGCCGGAAGCGACTTGGAGCTTAGTCTTACGACCGCATAAAAAAAGAGAGCGATAACTCAATCGGAGTTATCACTCTCTTTCCTATCCTTTTAGCATTTAATTTTGATATTATGAAACGGATACTTCGGCCATTCCGCCTTTTATCACTTTAACGCCGTCCGATTTACGCGTGACGTCAAACCCGAGCACCATGTTGCCGTTGAGCTGTTCTTTTTCCCAGCCGTCTACGATTATTACGTCCCCGGGGTAAACAGGGGCCGTGAACCTGACGCCTAGTGATTTTAATTTGCCCGGGTCACTGTCGAGGTAGCTCTCTATGAGGGCGCGCATGGTCATTGACATAGTGCAGAGACCATGCACTATGATGCCACTCAGCCCCGCTTCCTTGGCGACCTTTGGGTCGATGTGTATGGGGTTCATGTCGTTTGAGGCTTTTGAGTACCTGTAGGTAATATCTTCGGGAATTCTGATTACGTCTCTGAAAGCAAGCTCCGGAGGCTCGGCGGGGGCTTTTGGCTTACTCCCGTTTGCAGACTTCCCGGGCTTCTGTCCGCTCCCGATCCCCCTTATAAAAAGACCCCAGTCGGACTCTACCACTTTATCGCCGTGCCCGTTTGTAGTGAGGACGTTTATCCTTAAAAGCTCGCCACTCCCTTTGTCTTCTATAGCTGAAATCTTGGTCCTGTAAGTAAGCTTGTCGCCCGGCCTGATGGGTTTGTAAAACTTCATACTCTGGTCGCCGTGTACCAGCATGAGTACGTTCTGCCTGGCCTGATCCTCACCGCCGTGGAGTTCGGGGTCGCTCCAAAGCTCCTCTAGTATCGGGAGCTCGTACGTTACGGCGTAACTCGGCGGCGCCATACCCACCACTGATTGGTGGTTATAGGCGAATGCGCCGTTGTAATTAAAGTAACTCAGATTGCGGGCTCCTATAGCCCATGCGTAGTCAATAATGTCCTCAGTGCTCACCACGTGCTCAAGAGGCTTAAATTCGCGTCCGATAAATTCTTTGTTAAGTCCCATTTGGCTTTTCCTCGCTCCTGTTTATTTAGTTTAAACAACATTATTTCTACCATATTCTGTAGCATATATATTGCATTAGCTTACACATTACTATTGCGGCTAAAAGTGCGAAGAAAAATCATGAAAGTCTATAGATTAATATGTATATAATTTGAATAAAGTTACATGGCATTTGTTATTAAAGGCGTATAAGCCATCTTCCATCTTATACCAAGACTATAAAATTTAAATGCTGCTTATAAATATTTCCCGAAATTCCGTAGTTGTCAATAGGCTTATACGCAATTGCAAAGAAATATACCGTGCATAAAAAATATGCGGGTTCCGCAGCGCCGCTCTCCTGAGACTTCCCTGAATATAAAATGGAGTGGTGCTGAGCTATTTCACCGTTTTGAGCGGCTTTATTGAAAGAGTACTGGGGGTCGGATAACTCGTTTGATTCACCGATTTTTATACCCTTGCCGATGCCGTTATTCTCAAAATGTGAGTTACGGACAATATCTGTACACGGAGGGAGTTTTAAATCTGAGACCGCTTCGGAACAGGCTTTTATCTTTTAAAGTAATTTATACAGTATCGCTTATAACCTGCTTAGATATAATATTATTTCGATTACAATAAGCTATTTAAAACAGCGTGACTACTCCGAGCGCCGTGCCGAACACTCCTAGGGGCGCCAGGTCGTCCAGGGTATCTATGCTTTTGTCGACTTTCAAAAGTGTGTCCTTGGCATCCAGATAAAGTGAGTCGTCGTTTACAAGCTGGCCCAAAGTACCCTGGCCGGAGTTTACTTTCTCAAGTATCTGATTTAGTTTTGTAGCCGCTCCCGTGGCTTCGTTATATAGCGTATCGTCGTTTAAAAGCTTACCTATCGTACCCTTTGAAGTGTTAAGCTTCTGTGTCAAACTGCCGAAGTTGGAAAGGGCTGTTTTCGTGTCGTTGTAGAGGGAATCGTCATAAAATAGCTTTCCCAGCGTGCCTTTGCCCTCTTTAAGGGAGGTGGTAATTTCGTTGATATTAGCAAACACCCCGGTGGCGTCTGAGTAAAGGGTGCCGTCTTTAAAGAGCTTTCCGAGAGTGCCCTCACCGTTCTCAAGCCCGGAAAGCAGAAGATCGAAGTTCTTGACTATGCTCGTTACCCGCTCTTTATTGTCGCCGAATATATCGAGCCCTCCGAGCGCCGAATCAAGCGAGGTCACGGCGGAGTCGACTTTTACCATTATGTCGTTTATATCTGCGGGCTCAACGCTCTTCAGCACAGCACCGTCCACTGCAAACGGGCTGTCGGGGGAGCCGAACGTCAGGTTTATGTAGCTTGTTCCGAGAAGCGAGGTGAGCCTGATGCTCGCTTCTGAATCCGTAGGGATGTTGCTGTCCTTTTGAACACTCATTACGACTTCAATATTTCTGTCTGCTATTTTAACGCTCCTAACCCTGCCGATTTCAAAACCCTCCAGCTTTACCATCGCCCCTTCCCTGAGCTCCCCAATGGATTTAAAGTACGTCCTGACTTTGATTTCGTTCTTAAAAAACGGCATGTCGCCCACGAAGTCAAACACTGCAAGGAGTATGATTAGTCCGACTACGAAGAATATACCGACTTTGATTTGAGCGCCCATTCAATATGCCTCCTTTTAAACTTAATCGTTATTAAGCCCCATAACCTATTATGCCAAAACATCAGCCGAACTGAGGAGAGATAAATTCCTGTACCGCTTGGTCACGGGAGCTGCGTATATCGGCAGGCGTGCCGACCTGGAGTATCTTGCCCTCGCTAAGAACCGCTATCTTGTCGGCGACATAGAAAGTAAGGTCTATATCGTGCGTGACGACTATCTGTGTAATTTCCACCTGGTATTTTAAATCGCGGATAAGATCGCCGATGGTGCGCGTCATCATCGGGTCGAGCCCTGAAGTCGGCTCATCGAAAAGAATAATATCAGGGTTCATAACGAGCGCTCTTGCGGTGGCGACCCTCCGCTTCATTCCTCCTGAGAGTACAGAGGGCATAACGTCCTCTTTACCTCCGAGCCCAACGAGCTCAAGGGCGCTTGAGACTATTTCTTTTATACGCGCGTCGTCCTTAAACACCTTGTGCTCCCTGAGATAAAGCCCTACGTTGTCCCCTGCCGTGAGTGAATTAAAAAGAGCTGAGGACTGAAATACCATAGCGAGTACGTGGTTCTTGTTGAAGTCGGGGTCGTTTATGTCCTTGCCCGCAACCCTGATGGTTCCGGCGTCCGGATTCTCAAGCCCGATAATATGGCGCAGTAGAACGCTTTTGCCGGCGCCGCTCTTGCCCAATATTACTACGATCTCCCCGGGGTCAATATCGAGGTCTATACCCTTTAATACCAAATGGCTTCCGAAGGACCTCTTGAGCCCTTGTATGCGGACCCCCGCTGGGGCGCATTTGAGGTAATCGAGTAAAACACTGCCGGCGCATTTTCCCCTGTCCCCCAACACGCTGCCGAGCGTGCCGTTAATTACGCCGCCGTTATCTAGTTTATGCTCCATAATATACTCACTAGTTTAATCCAAATTTAAGAATAACAAAACCCTTGTGACATAGTAATCGGACACCAAAACGAGTACGAACGAGAGTACTACAGCCCTGGTCACCGAGCGCCCTATCTCTCTTGGGCCGCCTGTGGTCTTGAGTCCGACGTAACAGCAGACTATGGAGATTATGACGCCGAAAATCATGGCTTTAAGGAGCCCGTTCACTATGGCTGTGAAATCTACGAACTGGGCTAAATTATTGTAATAAATATCAATGGAAAGCTTCACTTCGGGGTTTACGGCAGAAACTAGAGCTCCCCCAAACCAGCCGATGACGTCCATATAGATGACGAGCACCGGAAGGGCTATCACAGTGGCGATGAACCTCGGCATCACGAGGTAGCGGACCGGGTCGATGTCCATAGTCTTAAGGGCGTCTATCTCTTCATAGACGCTCATCGAGGATATCTCAGCTGTCATAGCGGAGCCTACCCTGCCCGCAATAAGGATCGCGGCCATCACGGGGCCTATCTCTTTTACGAGTGAGAGACCTACGAGCCCGCCCACGTTCTCTTCCACGCCGAATTGGGCAAGCGCCGGGCCTGCCTGTAGCGCCAGCACACCACCTGAGAATAAACCTATAAGAGCGCCTACAGGGAGGGTTTGATAACCGATAACAAGGAGCTGGTGCACCACCTTCTCACTGTTGGACAAAGCGGACTTACACCAGTAGAGGGTCTCTGTAAAGAGTCCTACCAGCCCGCCCGCAACTTTAAAGAAATACATTACACTCTGCATATTCAGACATCTCCCAGAATCATTGCCTCGGCGGAGCTCGCATTGGCCGGAGAACCGCTGTTAGAGGAAATATTAACAGGAATATATAAAAACCGGAATGTTTTTTTTGAATTGTTACGGCTGTAACCCAGAAGCCCCCCCAGGAGATTGAACTTCGAGCGCGTCCCGCCCCGCTCTATCGAGAGGAGAGGGATGATAGGCCTGAGCTCGATTTTTGTGCTCTCTTTCGTGTGCTCTGTCCTGAGAGTATTCCATAGGAAAGACGAGAATTCATTACCCTCCTCGTCCCGCTCCCAGTTGAAAATACGCCAGAACGGCGCCCAGTTGCGCTCTCTGGGCGGGTTTTCAGGCAGGAACGTTTCAAGGGGCGAAATAAGGTGAAAATGAGTGGGGCCGCCCGTCTTGCTCTTGAAGCTGAAGAGGGGCCAGAAGTGTATTGTCCTACCGCTCTTACCGCCTTCTTCCGTGGGCTTATCTTTTATGTCTTTATAGAGGAACAGTGCAAACGTTCGACGTTCCTGACGGTATCCGTCGTAATCTGTGAACTTGTATTGATATAGCGGCCAGAGCACAAACCCGGTCTCGTAGCCCTCTTCCCTGCGTTTGGAATACAGGGGCCAGAGCCTGTTGGTGTGGATACTGCCCCTGGTGACGGTGACGAAAAACCAGGGCATATCCCAGCGTTTAAAATCCCTCTCTGTATTCTCTATAGTATTGAAAAAGGGCCATAGATATGTCCTTTGCTTACGGCCAGGGAAATCGACCCCGTAGTAAAAAGGCATGACGGCTTTCATTCTCGCCTGATGGCCCATAAACTCGGCCTTTCTATTTAGAAAAATCGGCCAGAGCGCAAACGATTCCGAAAAAGCGTCGGGTTTGTACCTCTTGCCGTACACGGGCCAAAGACGGCCGCCGCTTACGCCTTCGCCCGAGTAGGCGCCTATAAAAGGCCATATGAAATTATTATTGGTTACTCCTTTGTTTCTGGTCTGGAGAAAAAGCGGGAACAAGAAAAAGCTTATCTCGTCCTTTCCATATTTATTCTTTAGCCTTCCTCCGAAAGGGAAAAAAGCGAAATAGCTGCGCTCGGGGTCTTCGGCGCGCTTTGAGAATATAAAAGGGAAAAACGTGAAATCCTTTTCCACAAACCCCGAAGGCCTGAGGTTGCTCCTGTAGAAGAGTATATAAACGAGCATCTGGAACTTCGTATCCCCCTCAAACGTTCTGTGCGTCGAGAGAGGGTACAGGAAATCAAAAGAAGCCCTGTCTTTTTTGTAGTTTCTGTAGTTATAGAATATCGGGCGGAAGCCGTACTCCTTTTCGTGCTCCGCGCTCTTGTAGCTTATGAAAGGGCCTAGTGCGTCTACCTTTTTTGTCCCTTTTTCGCTGTCTTTTTTCATATAGAAGAGAGGGCCGAGGTTAATGGTGTCCAATGCGCGCGCGCGCTCTGCGGGGAATTGAGACAGGATGAGTAGGAAAAGGGGGGTGAGCCTAAGGGCGCTTTTTAGGAGCATCTCATTAACTTTAACTTAAATAGCGGCAATATCTATTGAATATTTATTGTAATTAAGCAGGATAATCTCAGAAGTATATCCTCTGAACTCGTTTTCCGATGATTGAAAGAATTTCGTACGATATGGTGTCTGCCCATGCGGCTACTTGCTCCACGGATACAAGCTCGTCTCCGAACAGTGTGACATTGTCTCCAACGCGGACTTCGGGAATGTCCGTTACATCTATCATAGTTAGGTCCATACACACAGTGCCCGTGACAGGGGCGGTCTTGCCGTGAAGCGATACAAGCGAGCGGTTTGAGAGTTTTCTCAGATAACCGTCAGCATAACCTATGGGTAGAGTAGCTATTACCGAAGGACGCGATGTAACGTATGTGCCTCCGTAGCTTACCGGTGTGCCCGCGGGGACCCGGCTTAGCTGTATGATCCGGGATTTGAGCCTCATCACGGGTCTGAGCTCCAGCCCCTCGCCTCCCTCCGCCGTATAGAGCATTATTCCCGGGCGTACGAGGTCCATGTGGGAGTGTGGGAACCTCTTTACAGACGCACTGTTTGCCGAATGGATAAACTTGGGACTATGTCCATGGGCACGCACTGTTTCTGAGTGCCGGAGGAAATCTCTGAGCTGGGATTCAGTGTAGTCTGTGGACTCTGTAAAGGCCGAGGCCAGATGTGTGAGAACTCCGTCCATCCGGATGTTCCTGAGCTCCGTTAATTCCCCGAGGAAACCCCTAAGATCTTCAGGCCTTACGCCGAGCCTCGTCATTCCCGTGTCTATCTTTAAATGATAGGGGGCCACTGCGCCGTTTGAAGAAGCGGCTTTATCGAGAGCGCGTGCGATATCTATTGAAAAGAGACAGGGGACCAAGTTATTCCGGACTGCTAGACCGGCCTCCTCGGGCCTAATACCGCCAAGGAGCATGATCGGGACCTCTATGCCGTAGTCCCTGAGCTCCATCGCTTCTTCTACTGTGGCGACCCCCAGCATGTCGGTGCCCGCTTCAACGAGAGTCTTGCTTACTTCCACCGCACCGTGGCCGTAACCGTCCGCCTTTACAACGGAAAGCACTGATACCCTCTCGCCCACGAGCTCTTTGACGAGCATGAAATTGTGCTGTAGAGCGCCTAAATAGATCTCGGCCCAGGTAGGTCTCATTATGGGTATTTATATAACCTTATATATGTGAGGGGGTCAATGAGCCTTCCCCAACTATACAGTATATAGGTTTGATTAACCACGAATAGGGACAGAGGCTGGGGGCGGCGAGTGAATGCTTTTTATGAGCGAGAGCAGGATAAATCATGGGGACAGAGGCGAGCGTATCACAGCGATGCCGGGGGCAGGGATGACAAAACCTTAAAGAACCGATATTAGATATGGAACAGAGAGTTATTCCGTGATATGATAATTTTTATAACATCCCGGGGGGTAGATTGTTGCTTACATTCGCTGAAGAGATATTGCTGTTGTTTCTGGACGACGATACCGGGAAATTCGAGAATATGTATTACGAAGAGTTCAAGTACGCTCTCGCGGGCGCTGTGCTTATGGACCTTGCACTCCGATCTAGAATCGATACGGACCTTGAGAAACTGACGGTGGTTGACCCTACTCCGACTGGTGAAAGTATACTCGACGGGTTCCTGCGTAAGATCTCGGAATCAGAAGAGGATAAGAACACTTTTTACTGGATCTCGGAGATAGCCAAGAGCGGCGCTGAGATCAGGGATAAAGCGCTAGAGAGCCTGGTGAGCAGGGGCGTACTGAGGGTCGAGGAAAAGAAGATACTCTGGGTGATAGGAGTGCGCCGCTACCCGACGGTGGACGACACTCAGGAAAAAGAGGTACGCAGGAGGATTATCGACCTACTTAACTCTGAGGATATTCCGACGCCGCACGACGTGGCGCTGGTGAGCCTGGCGGATACGTTCGATCTGTTCCCGCAGATCGTGGGTGAATACGAAGCAAAAAAGCTGAAGCCGCGGATAGAGCAGATAAGCAAACTGGACCTTATCGGACAGTCGGTATCCCATGTGCTCAAGAGGCTGAGGGAGATAAAGGCTGACGCGTATGTGCTCCATCCCTACTGATAAAAGGGTAAGAGAATATGAATATCGAAAAAACTAAAATTGGTGAGACCTTGGTGGTTACTCCCGAAGGCAATCTGGACGCTCAAACAGAGAAGGAATTTCAGGAGAGCGTGCTCGATAATATAGAAAGCGGGGAAAATTCTATCCTGCTCGATTTCTCAAAGGTTACATACGCAAGCAGCGCCGGGCTGAGAGCTGTTCTGATTATCGCCAAGAAACAGAAGGAGAGCGGCGTGAAGCTCGCGGTTTGCGGGCTTCACGATAGTGTCACCGAGATTTTCTCGGTAAGCGGGTTCGATACGATTGTGGACGTTTATCCGGACCTGAACGCAGGGCTTAATGGGCTCCCCTCATAATTATAATTTCACCCCATCCATTAATTGTTTTGGGTACAGGAATTTTGTGCCTGGACTTTAGTTGCTTATGAGGCTTCGACCAAAGCAGACCACCCTCAAGGGAGAAGGAAATTAAGAAAAAGGCAAAAGATCGGATCCTGAATCAAATCCAGGATGACGGAATGTGTCGTATGACCGAATTTGATTTAAATGAGCATAACAGGCAGGCCTGGGACGAGGAATCAATAGAGGGCAGCGAGTGGTGCACGCCTGTCGGGAAGGACGTTATAGAGAAGGCCAGGCGGGGTCTGATAGAACTTAAGCTTACACCCAACAGGTACCTGCCCGCTTCATGGCTTGAGAATATCTCGGGGAAAGAAGTGCTGTGCCTGGGCTCGGGAGGCGGACAGCAGGCTCCTATACTGGCCGCGGCCGGGGCTAACGTAGTAAGCTTCGATATATCCCGAGAGCAGCTTCAGAAGGACCTCTTCGTAGGTAACAGAGACGGGCTCAAGCTTGCGACAATAAGGGGCGGTATGAACGACCTGTCGCAATTTAATGACGACACTTTTGATCTTATCGTAAACGCCGTATCGAACATCTTCGTCCCCGACGTACGCGCAGTATGGAAGGAATGCTACAGGATGCTTAAAACCGGGGGTGAGCTGTGGGCCGCGTTCATGAACCCTTCGTTTTTTCTGTTCGACCACAAGATCGCGGCTGAAAAAGGTGAAATCAAAGTCGAGTATAAGCTCCCTTACTCGGACCTCACGAGTCTGGACAAGGAGAAGCTGCAAAATATTTTGAATGATCGGGTACCGGTAATATTCGGACATACCCTCGAAGAACAGCTCGGCGGACAGACGGAGGCGGGATTCTCTATAACAGGGCTATTGGAGGACGACTGGTCTGATGAGGCCACGCCGCTCAATAAATACTCGACAACGACTATCGTGACTAGGGCTTCTAAAACATCAAGGTAAAAGTCAGAATGATGCCGACTCATAAGACGCTAATTTATTTATTAACACGGATTAGTTGCACTATATACTGCGTTTATATTCACAGTATTCCACCACATTGGGACTTAAGAACACGGGTTTCCCAATAGATCGTTTACGAATAATAAGGTCTTCTGAGTTAATACGCCTATTGATAATTGGAGGAAAATAGGCGAGAATATTAAAAGCGGCTAAATCGAGTCAATACACATATACTGAGTTCAAAGAGGAAGTTCACCACCTGGGAGGATAATCTAGGTGGTTATGGGAAAGAAATACAATCAGCTGAAAATAGATGAGCGAGGGATGATAGCAGAGCTTAGAGCAGAGGGG
>Ga0114931_10000195_pt1 | contig 69807 bp, 63 predicted proteins | sample 2SBtaG_FD_89579 | JGI IMG/M metagenome (GOLD analysis project Ga0114931, IMG submission 89579) | Deep subsurface microbial communities from Kolumbo volcano to uncover new lineages of life (NeLLi) - 2SBTROV14_V59a metaG | ecosystem: Environmental > Aquatic > Marine > Volcanic | place: Kolumbo... | reverse complement strand
CAGCCCAGCGCCGGACAGCCGATCGAGATCGTCAACCCCGAGCTGTTCGCCAAGTCCATGGAGGCGGCACGCCAGGCGCTCGAGCAGTACGGCACACTCGATGATCCGGCGGCGCTTCGGCGGGTGGCGGACATCGGCTACCAGCTCGCCCACGGCTCCGGCTTTCGCGAGGTCCCCTTCTCCTTCTTTCTCATCGACATGCCGGTGCCCAACGCCTTCGCCCTGCCTGGCGGGCAGATCTTCGTCACCCGCGGCATGCTCGACCTCGGACTGAGCGACGACATGTTAGCCAACCTGCTCGGCCACGAGATCGCCCATGTCACCCGCCACCACGGCACGCGCATGCAAAAACGAGCGATGCTCCTCAACCTGCTCAGCCAAGCCCTGATGCTCGGGGTCATGGTCGGCGTCGACGGTTCCAGCGAGCCCGGGCGCGATGGCACCTACCGTCCCGGCGACAACCGCAAGGGCAGCCTGGTCCAAGGTGCCATGGCCAGCGGCATGGTGCTCTCGGAGCTGCTGCTGCGCGACCACAGCCGCGACTTCGAGGACGAGGCCGATGACGAGGGCCAGCGGCTGGCGGCGGCGGGTGGCTGGGACCCGCACGGCGCGCAGCAACTCTGGCAGCTCATGCGCCAGCGGCTGCCGCAATCGAATGACTACGGCTACTGGCGCACCCACCCATTCTCGAGCGATCGCGAGCGATCGGCGCGCGCCCGCGCTGCCGAGCTCAAGATCCTCGAGCCGGCGCCGGATGCCGACTACCGCGCCGCCAACCAGCAGATCCTGCTCGCCTTCGGTCAGGAGCGCGCGCAAAAGGCCAAGGGCAAGCGTCAAGCGCGCGCGGAGGCAGCGGAAAAGGACCGACGCTTCGCCGAGCAGGCGGCGCTCACCGCCTGGCCACGGGGCACGCAGGCCGAGACTTTGCGCCTGGCCAAGCTCCACCGGCTGCGCGATGCCGAGACCGGTGACGCGCGGGTCATCGACCGCGACTACGGCGCGGTGGTGCGTGCCTACTTGCAACAGATCGAGGAAGTACGTGCCGCAGACCCCGACACGGAGTTCCCGCGCGTGCTCGAACGCGAGGTCCGAGACCTGCGCGCGGCGAGCACCGAAGCCTACCCCCAAGCGCTCGCCGTGTGGCAGGGAGAGGTGTGGCAAACCCAATTCCTCGAGACCTTTCTCTCCAACTACCCGACGGTCAAGCAAGCACCGGCGGTGGCGCTGGCGCTCGGCAACGCCTATGCCCGCCTCCACCGCCCGTCGGACGCGGTGACGCAGTACCTGCGTGCGGTCGAAGCCGGTCGCGACGACCCTGCGAGCACACGCGCCTTGGCGGGATTGCGCAACCTGACGCCACATCTCGACGAGCTGGCCGCGCTCCAGCGCATCGCCGATGGACTCGATGACAAGACCATCACCGACCGCGCCGAAGCCCGTCTCGATCAGCTCGCCAGCAGCTATGAGAACATCGCCAACGGTGCCCTGTACCTCGAAGAGTTCCCCGATGGCCCCCACGCCGAGGCCATCCGCCAGCGGCTCGAACATCTGGCCGACAACCTCTACGGCGAAGTTGTCATGTTTCAAGGCGTTGGAGATTTAGTACAGGCCCTTGATCGCATCAATCTGATCTTGACCCACGCACCGCTCTCGCGCGCCGCGGCCCAGCTTCGCGAGAAGGCTGCACTCGACTCGTGAGCGGTTGCCGAGACGCCGGAGTACCCATGGTGAGCGAGCGATGACCCTGCCAGCCCCCGCCAACGAGCCTCACAGCCACCAGCCCTACGGCCACTCGCATCACGATCGCCCGCAAGGGCAGGTCTGGCGAAGAGCTCGGAGCTGGCGCGCATGGTGCCTCCAGAGCCTGCTGCCCCCCCTTGCCCTGCTGGTGGCAGGCTGTGCCAGCAAGGCCGATCTCGAGCAGGCACAAGCCGCGCTGGCCGACTGCCAGGCGCAACAGCAGACGCTCAAAGACGAGGAGACACGCTGGCAGCAGCGTTTCGACCGCGAGTCGGAGCGTTGGCAGTCCATCGAGCGCTCGGTGAATGAAGCCGTTCCCAACGCACTGGCCGAGGTCGACGCCGAGCGAGAGCAGATTCTCGCCCTGGTCCCCGAGCAGGTGCAATACGAGGTCGGAAGCTACCTCGACGACTACTTCAGCAACCTGATGTCCGCCTTCCGCCAGGTGCAGGGCGACAGCCGCGACATCAAGCTCCAGCTCGAGGCCACCCGCAGCGCGCTGGCGGCCATCGGTGAGGACACGCAGCAAATAGGCCTCGCCATCGACCGTTCGGTGGCGGCGGAGGCTGCGAAACGGCGCACGGCCGCCGACGGTCTCGAGTCTTTGCACCGCCAGCTCGTGGCATTCGCGCGCGACCGAATCGACTGCCGCACCTGCGACGATCGCATCAAGCTCAACCGTCGCGAGCGCGAGGCGATCCTCGGTTTTCACGCCCGGCTGATCGATGCCATCGCCGCCTTGCAGACCGAGATCAGCCGCTAGCCGTACACCGTCCGCAGACGGGTATACTCACCCAAAGACCGCACCCGAGCGCGGCCGACGTCACGCGCAAGTCGGAGGAACCCCTCGATGACCACAGCCACCGCCACGGCCGACCTGACCACCACACAGGCACCCTTTATCGAGTCGGCACAAGATCGCGGCGATCTTTTTGTCGAGCAACCGTACGAGCAATACTCAGAAAACAACCAGGAGGCCTGGCGGCGGCTGTATGCCCGCTTGCTGCCCCGCTGGCAGCGCTACGCGCATCCGCGCTTCCGTGAGGGCGTCGAAAACCTGGCGCTCGGCCCCGAGCACGTACCCCGTCTCGAAGACATCAACCGCTACCTCAAGCCCCTGTCGGGATTTGTCTCGCGCGCGGTGTCTGGCTATGTCCCGACCTACCTTTTCTTCGACTGTCTCCGGCGGCGCGAGTTCCCGACCACGATCACCATCCGTGACAAGAACTCGCTCGATTACCTTCCCGAGCCCGACATCTTCCACGACGTGGCCGGGCATGTGCCGATGCACACCGATCGCCAGTTTGCCGACGTGCTGGTGCGTTTCGGCGAGGTGGCGCGCTCCGCCGCCCGGCGTGCCCAGGCGATCGATGACCCCCAACGCCGCGTGCAGGTGGTGGAGTCGAACATCAAGGCCATGGCCCGCTTTTTCTGGTTCACGGTCGAGTTCGGCCTGATGAAGCGCGGCGACGGCGAGCTGTGCACCTATGGCAGCGGGCTGCTCTCTTCGTTCGGCGAGATCGCACATTGCATAGAATCGCCCAGCGTCCAGCGTTTCCCCTTTCAGCTCGAGTGGGTGGTCAACCAATACTTCGAGATCGATCACTACCAGCCGCTGCTGTTCGTGGTCGACAGCTTCGAGCACCTCTTCTCCCAAGTCGACCTGCTGGAACGTTGGATCTTGGACCACAAATTGGATCACGTTTCACCCGGCGAGCCGGGAATCAACACGTCCGACCTGGCGTCCTTCCTCGATGCCAGCCTCGAGACCACCAGCAGCGAGACCACCGCGCAGGCCTGAGCTGGGCGTTGGCCAGCGCCCAGCTCAGGGCACGGAGGCGACAAAAAACGTTCCTGCGCCCTGGAGCCGATAGCCAGGCACCGCCGCAGGGATGAGAAACGACTCACCCGGCGGCGCCAGCTCGCAGGTATCGTCGCTCTCGAGCACAGCACTGCCGGCCGCCGACAACAGGACCTCGACACTGTCCCGCTCGCCGACTGAATACTGGCCGTCGAGGGTCACCACCCGCAGCGCGAACTCCTCGGCTGGCACTTCCAGACACGCCGCACCGTCGCATCCCAGACGCGCCGGGACCCGCCCTTCATCTCCCACCGCGAACGACAGCACGCCGAGCAAGGCGTCGAGGTCGACATGCTTCGAGGTCAAACCACCCCGCAGCACATTGTCCGAGCTGGCCATCAGCTCGATGCAGGTGCCTTCGAGGTAGGCGTGGAGCACGCCCGGACCGGTGAACACGGCCTTGCCCGGTGCCAGCCGGCTGACCTTCAGCCACAGTGGCGCAAGCGCGCCCGGATCGCCGGGATAGGCCGCGGCCAGCCGCACCAGCCAGCGCTCCGCCAGGTCTGCGTCGCCGGTTTGTACGCGAGACGCAGCGGCCGCCGCAGCCCGCTTCACGAGCGCCGCGGCGCGAGCGCCAGCCATCATCAGGCAGGACTCGAAAAAACGCCGCAATGCGCTCGGTCCAGGCTTGAGGCCGGCTGCCTCGGGCCACACAGCACCCAGGCCCAGGCGCGCGATGCGATCCCGAATCTGTGCCGGCGGACAAAAGCCGCGCAGCAAAGAAAAAGGGGTCAGCGCGTAGATCAGCTCCGGCTTGTGGCTATCATCACGGTAGTTGCGCTCGGGCGCATCGAGTGCAATGCCCGACGCCTGCTCACGCAAGAAGCCAGCGCGCGCTTGCGCACGATCGGGATGGGCCTGGATCGAAAGCGGCGCTGCCGCGGCCAGAATCTTGAACAAGAACGGCAGCCGGGGTCCGAAACGCGCGACCACGCGCGCGCCGAGCACGGCGAGCGGATCGGCGGCCACGAGGTCGGGCAGCGGCATCCAGGCGTCCCCGGTCCAGACCTCGGAGGGCGCCTTGGGATGCGTCCCGATCCACAGCTCGGCCTGTGGTTGGGGAGCCTCTCCCGCCAGGCCGCGCAGCGCACGCAGCGCGCGCCGCGAGCCCCAGGCATAGGGCAGGATCGGGTTACGCAGGCGGACGATGCGTTGCATGAAGGGTCTCCGTGCCGATCTCAGCCGGCCGGCCATGCAGATCTGCGAGCAGCTTGACGACCGTCGCCGCGAGAATCAACCCGGCGCCGGCCAGCGACCAGCGGCCGGGGTGCTCGCCATGAACCAGCGCGCCGAGCGCGGCGCTCGCCACCGGCTCGAGCAGCAGCAGCAATGAAGCACCGAGGGCGCTCATGTGGCGCAGCCCGGCGTTGAGGAAGACGTAGGCCAGGGCGATCTGGCCGGCGCCTAGGTAGCCGAGGATGACCAGGTCGCGCAGCGACACCGAGACCAAGGGCAAGGCGAACGGCAAGGCGATGGCAGCAGCCAGCAAGTTGCCAGCCGCCACCGCTCCTGCACCACTGCCGGGATCGCCACGGCGTCCGAGCCAGCGCAGGCCGAGCACGGCGAACGCCCAGGTGACGCCGGCGATCGCGCCCAGCAGGTTGCCGCGCGCCGGATGGGGCGCCGTGGCCGAGGCTTGGTCGCCCGCGACAAGGATCATCGCCAGGCCGCCAGCGAGCACGGCCATCAGCAAGGCATCGACGATCCGCGTTCGCTCACCGAGCAGCCAGGGCGCGAGCAGCATCACATAAAGCGGTGCCGAGTCTTGGAGAAAGATCGCATTCGACGTCGTGGTCGAACGATTGGCCAGCACATAGAGCACCATGGTTGCCGCGAACGCGATGCCGACAAGGAACGCGCGGCGATCCAGCGCGCGACGGGCCGCAGGCGTCAGGGCGAGCACCACCGCTGCGGCCACCGCACTGCGGCCACATGCGATCTGCCAAGGCGTCAAGGCACTCGCCTTGATCACCGGCCCATCGGTCGAGAACAAGAGAGCCGCGGCAAGCACCTGCAAGCGGGCAACAAGCTGCTGAGACATGGCGCGCGAGAATACCAGAGCCCGCCTCGACCTTCCCGGTGCCAGCGCGGTCGGACTGCTGCCGCGCCCTGCTAGGCAACGTCGGCTTGGGCCGAGGGGAAGCGGACGATGAAAAGAGCACCGCCGCCCGGTGCGTCGCGGTAGCGCACCGACGCTCCTTGCGCTTCGGCCAGCGCGCGTACCAGCACCAGCCCGAGCCCGAGCCCTTCGGCCGCGCCGGTATCCTCGCCGCGGGAGAAGGGCCGGAACAAACGGCGGCGCAGCGAACGCGTGACCCCGGGGCCGTGGTCGGCCACCGACAGTTGAACCGATCCCGGCTCGTGGCATACCGCAACCTGGATGCGACGGTCCCTCGCTCCTCGCGTGTACTTTTCGGCGTTGTCGACGAGGTTTTGTACGATATGTCCGATGGCATCATGATCAAAGATCACCGCGGGCACGGACGCGATCGCGGTCTCGAGCTGGACGCCTGCGCTCTCGAGTGTTGGCCGCATGCGGTCGAGGATCTCGCGCACGCGAGCGGCCAGATCGCCCTTTCGTGCATCGACGCTGAGCATGCTACGTTCGAGCCGGGTAAAGGACAAAACATTCGACACCACCCGTCCGAGACGTTCGGCTTCGCTGGCGAGCCGATGCGCATATTGGCGCGCGCGGGCCGGATCGCCGAGGCCCTCGGCCAGCATTTCGCCATACAGCCGCAGACCGGCCAGCGGGGTGCGCAACTCATGGGCGGCGGAGGCCGCGAACTGCGCGCGTTGGTTGGCCAGACGCTCGGTCTGGCCAACCAACGCCACCACCAAGGAGCCTGCGAGACCCGCCGCCAGCGCACACAACAACACGATGCGCAAGAAGGCCTTGCGCTCGCGCGCGGCGCGTTGGTCGAGCGCCGCGCGCGCCGGCGCCGCATCGATCGCCACGGCCCACGGCGTGCCCTCGACCGACACCATCACCGTTTCGCCTGTCGGATCGTTGCTGCGCACCCCCGCTGGCACCGACACCCTGGCAGGGAAGCCTGGCGAGCCGTCGGTCACGGGCACAAAGCGCGCGGGGAAATCGTCGTTCTCGAGGCTGCGGTCGATGGCTGCGCGAGCCACTACGAACCCTTGGACCCAGGTCCCTGCGGGCGTCTCGACATTGCGCAAGGAAACCAGCTCGGGCTGGCCGGAGACCGGCAGCGTGTACCAGGCAAAGGGCCCGTCGAGAACATACACGCTCTCCCCGTCCTCGGCGGCCGCCGTGAACCGCCGCAAAGCACTGCGCGATCGCTTGCTTATCTTGATATCGCGGTACAGCGCATTGGCCTCGACATGTTGACGCCAGGCCTCGCTGTCGAGCACTTCTACGTGCTGGATCGCCATCGGGCCATCGCTGGCGGCGAAGGGCGGACGTTGGGTGGCCGCCAAGGGGCATCCGGCATCGCGGCCGACGCCGCCGGAAATATAGATCGCCACATCCTCAAGCGCGCGCAGCGCCTGGCAGTCCGCGCTGCGCTCCATACCCAGCTCGGGAATCTGGTCATTGACCGTCGGCAGGGTCAGCCGGCCGTCCTCATCGACCTGGAAATGCATCGCGATCTCGGGTCGCTGCGGACCGCGTGCGAGCGGTGACAAGGTGACGGCAACACCCGAGACCGCGCCGCCCGGATCATGGCGGATATTTTGATACTCGCTGAACGAGCGATCTTCCTCCGCCGTTTGTACGTCGTGCAGGCGGCTTGCGATGCGGCCGGCGAGCTTGAGCCCCTTCTTGTAGGCATGGCTGTTGACCCCCGCCCGCTCGAGCGCGGCCTCGCGCGCCAGCAAGCGCCCGCCGGCCACCAGCCAGGTGACGATCGGCAAGGCCACAGCCACCCCCACCAGCAGCGCTGCGAGCGCGGTACGCGAGCGTCCCAGCCAAGGCGCCCGATGCCGCTTCTTGCGACTCATGGCACGGCGCCTGGGAGAGGACCCGAAGCCGAGGTCCGGCCGCAACGAGCCTCTGGACCACGCAGGCCAGACGCGCAGCGTCGAGCACCTGACGAGCCCACCCGCAACTCAGGCATCGGACCCACCCCAGGCATAGCCAACACCGGTTACGGTGACGATCACCCGCGGATGGGACGCATCGCGCTCGACCTTTTGGCGGAGCTTGGCGATGGTCATGTCGACGGTCCGGGTCTGAAGCGTGCCGAGCGTGCTCCACACCTGCTCGAGCAACTCGGCGCGCGACACTGCACGGCTGCGGTGGCGGTACAGCCAGCGCAACACGCCGACCTCACGGGCGGTGAGATGCTGCACCGAATCACCGCGCACCACCTGCGCGCGGCCGAGGTCGAAATGGCAACCGTCCGCCTCCACGATCTCGGGTGCTTGGGGCAGACCGCTGACCCGCCGCGACAAGGCGTCGATGCGCGCCAGGAGCTCCTTGACCCCGAAGGGTTTGGTCACATAGTCATCGGCGCCCGCACGCAGGCCGGCGACCTTGTCGTCCTCGCTGCCCCGAGCGGTGAGCATGAGGATCGGCAGACCCGGCCGTGCCACCCGCAGTCGCTCGCAGACACCGATGCCGTCGAGCCGCGGCAGCATACGGTCGAGCAGCACCAGGTCATAGACGCTGCCGCGACCTTCATCGACCGCTGACAGGCCATCGCCGACCGCGGTCACCTCATGCCCCACACCACGCAGCAGGTCGACCAGACCCTCGCGCAGCATCGGCTCATCTTCGACCACCAAGATCTTCATCGTCATACGCAATCGCGCCGAGGATACACCCCGATCGGTGTTCGAGCCTACGGCCGCCTTTTCCGAACGGTCGACTGGTAGCGGTAAAACGGCTGTAAAAGCGGCTACAATGCGCCCAGACTCCACCCCCGGTGGGCCTCAGCCCTGGCCGGGGCACCAGCACACCGCAACGCCATCGACCGTCGGACGGATCCCCATGCGCGCCCGCATCGTCTTCGTGCTCCTGCTCGTGCTCAAGTCCGTATCCCGCCTCTTGTACCGCTTCGAATGGCATTGGGTCGGAGAGCGACCCGCCGGCCGGCGCTGGCAGCCCTACCGTCTGGTCGCCATCCTCAACCACACCAGCCTGTTCGAGGTGCTGCTCGCCGGTGGCCCGCCGAACCACTTCCTGTGGCGCCTGGCACGCCGGGGTGTAGTCCCCGTCGCCAAGAAAACCATGACGAGGCCTTTTATCGGCAAGTTATTTTCATTGATCGCGGCCAACGTGGTGCCGATCAGTCGCTCGCGCGATGATTCCTGGCAGCGCGTGTTGGCGTCGATCGACGATGATTCGATGGTGGTCATCCTGCCCGAAGGCCGCATGAAACGCGCCGACGGCAAAGACCTCGAAGGCAAACCGATGACCCTGCGCACCGGCATCGCCGACCTCATCGACGTGATCGGCACCGGCACCATGCTGATCGCCTACAGCGAAGGGCTGCACCACGTCCAGGTGCCCGACCAGGGCCTGCCGCGGCTGTTTCAGACCCTCCGTTTGCGACTCGAGACGATCGACATCGCGAGCTTCCGCACCCGGCTCAAGGCCACCACCGAGCATCAAGCGCACCCGAACGCTGCCTTCCGCAAAGCCGTGGTCGACGACCTGACCGCCCGCCGCGACCGCTATTGCCGCCAGGACTTCGACCCCAGCGGTGCGCTGGCCGAGTTTCACCGCGGGCAGCGCACCCCTGGCTCCTGACCAGGCAGCTCGCCCCGCGTGGCCGGCGGCGGCTTGCTGGCTATCGCCCGTTGGCCGGCTCGGCGCCGGCCACTTGAGCGGCCAGTTGGCGCACCGCATCGAGCACCGCATTGCGGCGGGCTTCGAGCGCTGCGGCCGCGCGGTGCGTAGCGTGCAGCCGGAAGTAGGCGCGGGCCTCACCGAAGAAGAATCGCCGGCGTTCGAAAAAGCGCAAGGCCACCACACCGCTGGGCGCTGCGATCGCCAGCACCACCACGGCTGGAGCGGGTCCCAACGCCTGCCAGGCAACGGCCGCAGACGCCAACCACAGGCCGGGGTAAAAGAGCAACGAACCGAAGAGCTTGTAGGTGGCCAGCACGTCGGGCGTGGTGCCCAAGCGGCTGGCCACCGCGTGCACGGCCCAAAAGGCGGGCCCGTTGAGCACCGTACCGGCCACCGCCAGTGGCAAGCGCACCAGCATCACAACGAGGCTCTTGGCCACGAAACGACCAACGCCGGGCAATGGATAGCTGGCAGCCACTTGGCGATCGTGCAGGCCATGGTAGGCGAGCAGCGCATCGTAAGACTCCACCGCCTCGGCCACCGCTGCCACGCGCTCGGGAACGCGGGCGCTGAGCGTCTCATAGCCGTCGATGAAGGCCTTGCGAATCGGGAAACGGTCCGCCAACGCGGTCTCGCCCGGAAGCTCTGAGCGCGGCCGCTGGTAGATCTCGGCAGCGCGCTCGATCAGCCTCGCTTCACGCCACGACGGGTAGTTGAGGGTCACGGCACGCAATGCCTCGCGCACCCGCTCTGTCAGCTCGCGCACGGCCTCGCGCGGATCCTCGCGGTAGCGTGCACATTGCGCCGCGGGATCGATCGGATCGCCGACGTTGACCAAGACACGCGAGCGGAAGCGGCCTTTGTCCTCGAAGGTCAGGCCGACCGGCACGATGCGGGTACCGAGTGGCCCGCGGGTCGCCTCGGCCTCGAGCACGATCCGGCTGACTCCGGTGTGCAACGGCACGAGAGCCGGTTCATTGTGGCTGCGTCCTTCCGGGAAGATGGCGATCGCACCGCCAGCAGCGAGCACCGCATGGCAGTGGGCAAAGGTCTTCTCATTGGCCGCCGGGTCGACTCCGGGATCGCCCCGGCGATACACCGGGATGGCCGCAGCCAGGCGCAGAAAGGGTCGCAGAATCACAGCGTGCCAAAGCGTGCTCTTGGCCAGAAAGCGCGGCACGCGCGGCAGGGCGAGAAGCAACAGCGCCGGATCGACCAGGCCGTTGATGTGATTGGCGGCGAACACCAGCGGACCCTCGCGCGGCACCCGCTCGGCGGCCACCACTTCGATCCTGCGAAAAAAGACGGCGAGCACCAGCCGCGCCAGCGGCCGAAGCAGACGCGGTCCGGCTGCGGGCGTTGCAGCGGGCGGACTCAATAGGTCATGAGCGGTTTGAGAACCTTGGCGTCCTCGATCCAGGTACGGACGCTATCGGCCGGTGGTGTGCGGCGCGTGAGGTGCTTTTGCCCGTTGACCTCGCGCATCGTATCGGCCAGATTCTCGGCATTGCGGGTGCGCAGCTCCTTGATGGTGTCGACGCCAGCCGCCTCGAGCAACTCGCTGAACTGCGGTCCGATACCCGAAACCCGCATCAGATCGGCCTTGTTGGTCCAGCCCAGGATCAACTTCTCGGACAGTCCCGTGCTGTTGGCGACTGCCCGGCGCCCCTTGCGGTCGTAGCAACGCTCGAGCAGTTGCTTGGTGGTCTGGATGCCGGCCTCGCGCAAGGTCTTGCCGTAGCTGACACCGATGCCTTCGATCGCTTCAATGGAGTAGTTCATGACTCAATCCTCGTAAATAGCGACACGGACGCGATTGGCGTCACCGCCGCTGAAAACCGGAAAGTCCAAACACAGCGCCCAGCCTAACGCCACCGCCTTACGCTCTTCATGACTGTGCCACCTTCATGGCTGTGCCACCTTCATGACTGTCCCACCTTCATGACTGTCCCACCTTCATGACTGTCCCACCTTCATGGCTGTGCCACCTTCATGACTGTGCCACCTTCATGGCTGTGCCACCTTCATGACTGTGCCACCTCCATGACTGTGCCACCTTCATGACTGTGCCAAGACGCTTGACCCAGAACCCGACGCCAGCCCTGGTGCCTGCGCGATGCGGCCCAGAAACACGCCCGCAGGGGCGAGAAACGGCGGCGACCAGGTATGACCTCCCGGGAAGACGCAGGTTTCGACCTCTGCCCCGAGCGTTGCCAGCTTTGCCAAATCCTCCTGCATCTTCTCTTGCGTGTACCAATCATCTTCGGTACCTCGGCCGAGGAGGATTCTCGGCACGGTGCCGCGGAAGGTCTGCTCGCTGGCTGCCGCCACGTCCGGTGGCACATCACCGGCCAAAACCACCAGCCCAGAGACCGCGGGCGCGAGCGCCGCAGCCGCGCGGTAGGCCATGGCCACACCCTGGGAAAAGCCGACCAACACCAGCGTCGGTGCCGGCTGATAGCACCTGCGCAACTCGGCGACCGCCGCGCACACATAGGCCGTATTGTCGCCCATGGCGTGCGTGCGCAGCCGGCGGGTCATCCACGAGCCCACCACCTCGCCGGTGCGGCGGTTGTAGAAGGGATGAAGCGCATCGACCGCGCAGCGCAGCCAGGGCGAGACTCCGGGGATGATGTCGAGCACCTCGAGATGGCGCTCGGCGTTCTCACCATAGCCATGACAGCCGACCAACAGCGGCGCGCCCGGCGGCCGCGGCGTCGCCACCAACACGCGCCCGTGCACACGGGTGGCGACGAGGTGCTCGGTGGGGCCGGTGGACGAGGTCATACGTCCCGCTCGCCGTCGCCGGGCGCCAACCAGCCTGCATAAAGCGCTGGCCGGCGATCGCGCAGAAACAGACGGCGCGCCGTGCTCTCGGCTACCTGCGACAGTTCGAGATCGACGAGCACCAGATCCTCCTCCAGCGCACGACCGCGGGCGAGCACCCGCCCCTCGGGGTCGACCGCGAACGAGCCGCCGGCAAAGACCAGCGTTGCCTCCACCCCCACACGGTTCGCGAGCGCGGCGAAATAACCATTTTGGAAAGCGGCCGTGCGCACCTCGGCCTCGAACAAACCTGCGGGCCACTCACCCACCGTTCCGGCCTGCGGGATGACCACCAGCTCAGCGCCCGCCAGTGCCAATGCGCGCATGTACTCGGGATAGTGGCGATCATAGCAGATCGCGACACCGATGCGTCCGACACGGGTGTCGAAGACCCGCGCACCGAGATCACCCGGGTGGTAGTAGTCTTGCTCGTGGAAGCCCTCGTAGTCGGTGATATGAATCATTCGCGTGACCCCCAAGAGGCGACCATCGGCGTCGATCACCGGTGAGCTGTCGAAGGTACGTCCGGCAGCGTCCACTTCGTAGAGGTTGAAGACGATAACCAAGCCATGCTCGCGTGCCAGCGCCGACAGCGCGCGGGTGATCGGGCCGGGCACGGGCTCGGCGAGCGCCCGCGCTGCAGCCCGGGTGCCGGCGTCCCGAGCCCGGCGGCTGGGGAAAAAGCGATCGAGAACCAGCTCGGGGAACACCACCGCCTGGGCACCAGAAGCGGCCGCGCGCGCCACCGCCTCCGCGCAGCGATCGAGATTCGCGTCTCGGCTTTCGCCCGAAGCAAGCTGGACCAGCGCGAGTTTCAGCGCAACTCCCTCCGGCGGGACGGACTTTGGTAGATTCTGTGCGCCGGACCCACGGCGTCCTCGATCAACCCGCGGCACCACGCCAGCGGCCGCATGGACCTCAGCAGCATACCGCCATGATCTCACCTTCGCGACGAAAGTGCGACCGGATGCTTGCACCGGCGCTTCGCTGGTTGCTTGACCATCACCGTGACGCCATCGCGTTCGTGCTCGCGAGCAGCTACCTCAAACCATTCGAGACCTCGGAGTGCCGCTCCTACAGCACCACACGATCCTTGAGCAGATTGACTTCGAATACAATCGACTGGTTGTTTTTCGACGCCTTCTTGGAGAATACCGGGCAGCCTGCGACCGGCAGCGACCTGCTGCTCGCAGCCGCACCCGCCAGCGTGCCCGAGGACCTGCGCAACCTGCTCGAGGCGGCCGGTGCCACACCGATGTCGCTCTACTTCTGCCAAGAAACGCCGTCCACCGGGCGCGGCTGGAACCATGCCTTGGTAGACCTGCTGAACCCGGACACCCCGGAACGGTTGATTCGACGGCCCGAATTCGGCAGCCGTTTCCCCATGCCGACCACGATGTGGGGCGGCCGCTTGCTCTTTACCGGCCGCAAGGACCTCTGGGGCCCGACCGCCGCCCACCACAGCTTCGACAGAAGGCAGAGCTCGTGGCTGGGCTGCTGGGCCGAGCGCCAGCGAGAGAGCTTGGCCAACACGCCGAATCGCCGCGGGGTGATCGCCATGCGCGTGGCCGAGCTGTGGAATCGCACCCAAATTGGCAGTGTCGGACCCTACGACATGCTGCTCGATGAGGTGCTGGCCCGACTCGAGGCCGAGGCCTCAGCAGCCAAGGTACCGCGGCCGACCCGGCAGAGAATCGCCGCGGCCCGGCGACGCCCGAAGCTGCCAGCCGCGGTCCGCTCGGCCCTCGCCGAGGTGCTGCCGCGCCCGGACGCCAACGAGCTACAGACCTTCGTGCTCCCCGATCTCGGGCCGGCCATCGAATGGCTGCTCGAGCACCACGGACCGGCTGTGATCGACGCGCTCGACGAAGACTTCCTGGTCGGCGCCACAAGCGACCAGCGGCAGTGGATCAAGTACAACCTGCCGGCCGAAGTCAACGAGCACGTGCGCGCCAACGCCGTGGAATGGATCGTCGCCGATGCCATGATCGAGGTCGCCGGAGTCTATCAGCCAGCCTCCGATCTGTTGCTGGCATCCCCGAATCTGGATCTCGACCCCGAAACCCGCAGCTACATCAAGGCCCTTCGCGAGTACCCATTGTGCATCTACCGCCAAAACTCGGACTGGGACCCCTTCCTCATGAACATCCACGAGCTCGGCGACCGCGCCGCACGATGCCAGGTGGTGGAGTTCGCCAGAGAGGAATCGCTGGGCCAGACCCCGCTGGTCGCCCTGCGCCAGCTCCCCGACCGTGACAACTGCGGCCTGACATCGGCGCAGTTCCCGCTCCTCGACAACCACGACCCACAGCTCGATCGCAAGCTCGTCAGCCGAGCGGAGAGTCTCCGCTCGGCACCGATGGGTGACGAAGTCTTCACCATGGAGATCCTCCAGATATGGGTCGCCACACTGGCGGAGTTCGCCACCGGCCCCCGAGCGATCACGCGCAGGCCCGGGGATCGCGCGCCGGAATCTTGGTTTGAGGCCCTGTTTCCGACCAACGGCCTGCCGCGTGCCGGCTTTCTCTTCCCGTCGGAAACGGCGGCCGCGCTCGAGCGCTTGCAAGCGGAGGGGGCTTCGGCCCCCACCCTTGGCGCCGCCTTCGAAGCTGCCTACCATGAGGCCAGTCAACGCTTCGCCAACACCCCCTTGCCCCTCCTGCGTGGCCTGACACCACGCAAGGCCGTGGCGTCCGAGCGGGAACAAGATCACGCGCGCGTGGCCCAAGTGCTGCTCCTGGCCGAGCGTCATGAGCTTGCCCTGGCTACCGACGCCGGACGTCCGCCGCTTTTGCTCGACATGCTGTGGCAGCAGGTGGCACTCGACCGCGAGACCACGCTTGCGCGCCTCGATGGCGGAAACGAGCACCCGGCCACCGGGCTGGACGTGCCATGGACCGGGACCATCTGATCGGCATCTTGATCGCTGGCGGAGCATCGCACGCAGTCGCGACCCCGCCAAACCCATGATCGGTAAAACGGCCTGGGATCAGCGTGTAGCCGCGGCCACCAGGGCGCGCACCCGCGCCTCGAGCTTCTCGGGAAGCGCCGATGGGTTGCCAGCGTTTTCCGCCACCAGGCGCACCAGCGCACTGCCGACCACCACGCCGTCCGCAACCTTGGCGACCGCTGCCACCTGCTCGGGCGTCGAGATGCCGAAGCCGACCGCGAGCGGCAGATCGAGCCGGTGACGCAGCCGCTTGACCTCGCGCGCTAGTTGTTTCGGCAGCGGCTCGGTGGAGCCGGTGACCCCGGTGCGGGACACGTAATAGACAAAGCCCGACGCCGCAGCCGCCACCGTCTTGACCCGGTCCTTGGTGCTGGTCGGCGCCAAGAGCTGGATGGTGTCGACGCCGTGGCTCGCCAAGGCCTCGCGCAACCCTTCGCTCTTCTCGTCCGGCGGCAGGTCGACGCACAGCACGCCATCGACCCCGGAGCAGGCTGCCTGCTCGGCAAAGGTCTCGGCACCGCGCGCGTGGATCGGGTTGTAGTAGGTAAAAAGCACAAGTGGCACGCCCAGGCCATCGCGGTGCTTGGACACCATCCGCAGCACGCCGGAGAGCGTGGTGCCCGCGGCTCGGGCCCGGGTGGCGGCTGCCTGGTTGGCCGGGCCATCGGCGATCGGGTCGGAAAAGGGCACACCGACCTCGATCAAATCGGCACCGGCATCGGCCAACACCTGTAGCAGGCGGCCACTGGTGGCGAGGTCTGGGTCACCGGCCATCAAGAACGGGATGAAGGCTGCCCGGCGGGCCGCCCGAGCGGTCACGAAAACGTCGTCGATGACACTCACGGCACAGGGCTCCCAGGGCTTTTTTTCGTCTCGCCCGCGGGCGGCTCGGACCAGCGGCGCAAGGCCGGATGCTCGGCAGCGGACACGGGCTCCGCGGACACGGGCTCCGCGGACACGGGCTCCGCGGACACGGGCTCCGCGCTGCTCGCCCGCTTCGGAGCGTGCGCCGCATCCCAGGCGAGCACCGACTCGACATCTTTGTCACCACGCCCGGATAGATTGACCAAGATGATGTGCTTGGCGTCCAGCCGTGGTGCGATCTTGGCCACGTGGGCGAGGGCATGGGCGCTTTCGAGCGCCGGCAGGATGCCTTCGGTGGCTGCCAACTGATGGAAGGCTGCAATCGCCTCTTGATCCGAGGCGCGGACATATTCGATCCGCCCCTGGTCACGCAACAGCGCATGCTCTGGACCGATCGCCGGATAGTCGAGACCGGCCGACACCGAGTGGGTGTTCGCGATCTGCCCGTCTTCATCCTGCAAGACGAAGGTGCGCGTGCCATGCAGCACACCGAGCGCACCGCCGGAAAAGCGGGCTGCATGCTCACCCAATGCCTCGCCCCGGCCGCCCGCCTCGACGCCGATCAGGCGCACACCAGGATCGTCGAGAAAGGCGGTGAAAAGTCCGATCGCGTTCGAGCCGCCGCCGACGCAGGCGACCGCAGTACCCGGCGTCGCGGTCTTGGCCAGGCGCTTGAGCTGCCGGCGGGCCTCATCGCCGATGACGCGATGAAAGTCGCGCACCATGCGCGGGTAGGGGTCGGGACCGAGAACCGATCCCAAGATGTAGTGGGTGTCGCGGACGTTGGTCACCCAATCGCGCAACGCTTCGTTGATCGCATCCTTGAGTGTGCGGCTGCCAGCATCCACCGGTACCACCTCAGCGCCCAGCAGCTTCATGCGTTGAACATTCAAGTGCTGTCGCACGGTATCTTCCACACCCATATAGATGTGGCATTCGAGCCCGAGCAGCGCGGCCGCTGTGGCGCTTGCCACCCCGTGCTAGCCAGCACCGGTCTCGGCGATCACACGCTGCTTGCCCATGCGCTGCGCGAGCAATGCTTGACCGATGGCATTGTTGAGCTTGTGCGCGCCCGTGTGCAGCAGGTCCTCGCGCTTGAGGTAGATGCGAGCACCGCCCAGCGCCTGGCTCAAGCGCTCGGCAAAGTACACCGGCGTCGGTCGTCCGGCGTAGTCGGCGAGCAACGACCGCAGCCGGTTGCGAAAGGCTCGCTTGCGACTGAAACGATCATAGGCGCGCGCCAGCTCCTCGAGCGGCGCCATCAGGGTCTCGGGAACGAAGCGTCCGCCGTAGGGACCGAAGTGGCCCGTGGGGTCAGGACGCAACTGGTTTCGCGGCATGGCGAATCTCCTCGAAAAAGCGGGCCAGCAGCAACGGATCCTTGATGCCGGGCTCAGACTCGACACCCGAGCAGACATCGACCCCCCACGGCCGCGCCGCGTCAACGGCTGCGGCCACGGTATCGGGACCCAGTCCGCCCGCAATCAGCAACGGCCGCCCGAGATCGACGCCCGCCAGCGAGACAAAGGCCCAGGACTGCCCGCTGCCGCCGAACAGCCGCGGATGCTTGGAGTCGATCAAAAAACCCCAAGGATCCGCACCGGGCGCGCAGGCCGCAGGGGCAAGAAACGACCGGGCTACGGCGGGGTCGAAGCGCTCCTTGACGCGCAGAGCCTTGATCACCCGCGGGCCCAACGCCCGCACCTCGGCCGGACCCTCGTTGCCGTGAAGCTGCAGCAGATCGAGAGCGAGCTGCTGCTCAAGCGCGCGGATTTCGTCGAGAGCCTGGTTGACGAAGACGCCGACGATCTGGGGTGGCGACGCCAGCGCCCGGAGCGCGCCGACAATCCCCTCCGCACGCGCCAGCGACACGGCGCGCGGGCTGGGCGGGTAGAAATTGAGGCCGATGAAATCGGCGCCCAGCCGTGCCGCCAACAAGGCGTCTTGCGTGCGGGTGATGCCGCAGATCTTCACCCGCGGCGCTGGGGGAGGGCCGGGGGATGCAGATTCAAGCTTCACAGAGGCTCCGCAGCAGCATACCGGGATCCTCTGCAGTGACCAGTGCTTCGCCGATCAAAAAGGCGTCGAAGCCGGCGCTGCGCAAGGTGGCGATGTCAGCGCCGCTGGCGATGCCCGACTCGGCCACCTTGATCGCGCCGCTGGGCAGGCTGGGCAACAGCGCCATCGAGGTCGAGAGCTCGACCTCGAAGGTGCGCAGGTCACGGTTGTTGATCCCGATCAGCTCCCAGATCCCGTGCTCGAGCTTGATCAAGTCGGCGAGATCGTGGGTCTCGACCAGCGGTGCCAGCCCCAGCCGCCGGGCCTCTTGCACATAGCCACGCAGCTCCTCGCTGGTGTAAAGCGCAGCGATCAGCAATACCGCGCGCGCGCCCGCCCGCCGCGCCCACACGAGCTGCACCGGATCGACGATGAAATCCTTGGCCAAGGTCGGCAGACCCGAGGCCTCGCGGCAGGCTGAGAGCAACTCATAGCCACCATGGAAAAAGTCGGGCTCCACCACCACTGACAGCGCGGCAGCCCCATTCGACCGGTAGGCGCGCGCCTGCGCCAAGGGATCGAAGCTGCCGACCAGCGAGCCCAGACGCGGCGAGCCCATCTTGACCTCGGCGATCACCGCACGCCCTCGCACCGCGGCCAAGGCGCCGAGGAAGGGATTGCTGGCAGCGGTTTGCACATTGGCCGGACCGCGGTCGATGGCCGGGGGCGGTCCCGATTCAGCGATCCGCCGGCGGCGCTGCTCGACGATGCGCCGCAGAATGTCGGGAAGGTCCAGTTGCGAATCCTCAGACACGTAAGCCTCCGGAGACGAAGTCACCTGCGCGGTAGCAAGGATACATGCCGCAGCTCACGGTCACTGTCTCCGTCCGACACCCCGGCCGGAGACAGCGCGCAGCGCCCTGAGCGTGGCGCGCGCACGGCCATCGGCGAGCGCAGCACGCGCTTGCGCCAGGCCCGTAGCCAAGTCGTCCGCATGGCCCGCGATGTAGAGTGCTGCACCGGCGTTGAGGGCCACCACATCGGACAAGGCCCGGTCGCGTGCCGCATCCGCCGGCGCAGCGGAGGCTTCGCCGACCAGGCGCGAAAAAAGCGCCGCATTCTCCAAAGGCGTACCGCCGGCCAGCCGCTCGGGTGCCGCCAGTTCGATGCCCAAGGCTCGCGGCTCCAGATCGTAGCAACGCACCGCGCCGTCGCGCAGCTCGGCGACGTGGGTAACACCGGTGACGGTGATCTCGTCGAGGCCGTCCGCACCGTGAACGACCATCGCGTGCGTGCTACCGAGCGCCGCGAGGGCCTGCGCCATGGGCTCGAGCAGTCGCCGGGCGAAGACCCCGAGGAGCTGTCGGCGAGCGCCGGCCGGATTGGTCAGCGGGCCGAGGATATTGAACAACGTGCGCACCCCCAAGGCCTTGCGCACTGGCATCACCGCCTTCATCGCAGGGTGCAGCTTGGGCGCGAAGAGAAAGGCGATGCCGACGTTGTCGAGCGCCTCGCCGGCCGCCTCGGGCGAAAGATCGATCGGCACCCCGAGGGCAGCGAGAACATCCGCCGAGCCCGAGCGGCTGGATACCGAGCGATTGCCATGCTTGGCCACCCGGGCGCCGGCGGCCGCGGCCACCACCGCTGCTGCGGTCGAGATATTGAAGCTCCCCTTGCCATCTCCGCCCGTACCACAAGTATCGATCACGTCCGGCACGGTGTGCGGAATGCGAACTGCGCGTTTACGCATGGCCGTGGCCGCGCCCGCGATCTCCTCGAAGGTCTCATGGCGCATGGCCAAGGCGACCAACAAGGCCGCTTGGTGCAGCGGCTGGATGGCGCCATCCATCAAGGCGCCGACCAGCGCCGCCATCTCATGGCCGTCAAAGGTCTCACCGGCCAGCAACCGGCCCAGCATCGAAACACCGTTGATCGAAACACCGTTGATCGAAGCGTTTTTCATCGTAGCGCCAGCCTCCGCCCTAGGCCGCACATCGATCGAGGAAGTTGCCGATCAGCACCGTGCCCTGCGGTGTCAGCACCGACTCGGGATGAAATTGCACGCCCCAATACGGCAGCGTACGGTGGCGCAAGGCCATGATCGTGCCGTCGTCCTCGCTGCGCGCGATCTCCTCGAGCGCTGCGGGTACGGTGCCATCCTCCACCGCCAGGCTGTGGTAGCGGGTGGCCTCGAAAGGATTCGGAAGATGGCGAAACAAGGGGTCGTCGCGATAGCGGATGCTCGAAGTCTTGCCGTGCATCAGGCGCGTGGCCGGACCGACGGTGGCGCCCCAGCTCGCGGCCAGGCATTGGTGGCCGAGACAGACGCCGAGCAGCGGAAGCTGCGGCCGCGCGGCGAGAAGATCGACACACACGCCCGCGTCTGCGGGGCGGCCGGGGCCGGGCGAGAGCACCACCCCCGCGGGCGCACGAGAGAGCAACACCTCGACGTCCGCCGCGTCGTTGCGTACCACCTGGACCTCGGCGCCGGCAGCACGCATCATCTGCACCAGGTTGTAGGTGAAGGAGTCGTAGTTGTCGATCAAGAGGATCATGCACCGTCCTCCAACCGCTCGGCCAGCGTCACCGCAGCCAGCACGCCAGCCGCCTTGTTCTCGGTCTCACGCTCTTCCGCCGCAGGATCGCTGTCCGCCACGATGCCAGCGCCCGCAGTCACCGAGATCTCACCGCCACGTTCGATCAAAGTGCGGATGGTAATGCAAGTATCGACCGCGCCGGAGTACGAGAAGTAGCCCACCGCACCGCCATAGGGGCCACGCGACTCGGGCTCGAGCTGATCGATGATCTCCATGGCGCGGATCTTCGGCGCGCCCGACAGGGTGCCGGCCGGGAAACAGGCCAGCAATGCGTCGAGGCCGTGCTCGCCGGGCGCCAGCTCGGCCTCGACGCTGGAGACGATGTGCATGACGTGACTGTAGCGCTCGATCTCCATGAAGCTCGCCACCCGGACGCTGCCCGCCGACGCCACCCGGCCGAGATCATTGCGTCCCAGATCGACCAACATCACGTGCTCGGCGCGTTCCTTGGCATCTGCCAGCAGCTCTGCGGCCAGCGCGGCATCCGTCAGCGGGTCGTGCCCACGCGGCCGCGTTCCAGCGATCGGCCGGGTCTCCAGCCGCCGGCCGTGCTTGCGAACCAACATCTCCGGCGAGGCCCCGACCAAGGTCGCCTCGGGCAGTTCGAGCAGCACCATGTAGGGGCTGGGATTGACCATACGCAAGGCGCGATAAAGCGCCACGGGTGGCGGTGCCCCGGGGACAGTGAAGCGCCGCGCCAGCACCACCTGGAAGATGTCGCCCGCCGTGATGTAGTCCTTGGCCTGGGCCACGGCCTGGCGAAACGCAGCGCCCTCGAGACTGACCGCCTACGGCGGCCTTGCCACGGACGCGCCCGCTGGCAAGGCCACCACCCCGCAACCGCCCGCCGAAGGTGCCAGCGGCGAGGTCAGCGCCGCGCCCAGGCGGTCGAGCTCGCGCGCGGCCGCGGCGCGGTCGACCTCGCCTTCGATCTCGTTCGAGACCGCCAGCACCTGCTGGCGGGCGTGATCGAAGACCACCAGGGTGTCGAAACGGCCGAGCACCGCGATCGGCAGACCGAAGGGATCGGGCGGGCGCGCGGGCAGGTATTCGACCATACGCACCAGATCGAAACCCAAGAATCCGACAAAGCCGCCGGTAAAAGGCATCGGCCCAGGCTCGGCGACCACGGCGTCGAGCACCTGGGCGAGCGCCTCGAGCGGTGGCCCAGGCAGCGGCCGCGAGACACCGTGCCGCGGCTCCATCTCCAGCCGATCCGGGTACAGGCGATACAGCTCGCGCGGCGCCGCCCCCAAGAAGCTGAAGCGCGACACCTGCTCGCCGCCGGTGACGCTCTCGAGCAAGAAGCGCACCGGCGAGATCGCGGCCAGCCGGCGGTACACGCCGAGTGGCGTCACCGTATCGGCGAGAAAGGCGCGCATATGAGCGCGTGCGCGCCGCGGCCTTCCGCCGATCGGCGCGGCATAGGGTTTCGACGCCCTCGACTCCTTCATGCCGGACCCTGCCCAGCGTCGCATAAAGGGCCGCCGCGAGCAGCGCCGCGAGCAGCGCCGTCTGTGCGGCCGCGATCGACGCTGTTTCCGCTGTCGCGGGCCTGGTGGCGAGCGCGCAGGGTGGCGGCGATATCGCCCAGGGCCACGCCCTTGGCCTGGCACAGCACCAGCAGGTGGTACAGCAAATCCGCGGCCTCGGAGACCAAGGCAGCGCCCTCATCGCCCTCTTCTGCCACCCGGCCGCCACCGCCGCCGAGCGCCGCGATCACCGTCTCCACGGCCTCCTCGCCCACCTTCTGCGCCACCCGCGCCACCCCCGCAGCGAGCAGGCGTGCGGTATAGCTGGTGGCGGCATCGGCAGCGCTGCGCGCGGCCACGATCTCGGCCAGCCAGCCGAGCTCGGCCGCCGCTGGGTTGGGCTCGAAGCAAGAGCGCGTTCCGCGATGGCAGGCCGGTCCCGCGGGATCGACACGCAGCAGCAGGGCATCGCGATCGCAGTCGGCTTCGAGCGCGCGCACCCGAAGCGTGTGGCCCGAGCTCTCGCCCTTCCTCCACAGCTTCTGCCGCGAGCGCGACCAGAAATGCGCCTGGCCCGTGGCCACCGTGCGTGCCACCGCCTCGCGGTTGGCCCACGCCAGCATCAGCACCGCACCGCTGGCGATGTCTTGCACCACACACGCCACCAGGCCGCGCTCGTCGTAGCGCAGACGGTCGGGATCGAGGCTCAAGCCCACGCTCATTCTGGTCCTCCTGGTGGCTCTTGATCCAAACGCATGGGAAAACCGCGCGCCGCCAACCAACGCTTGATGGCGTCGATACGGTAGGTGCCATCGTGAAAGATCGAGGCCGCAAGCACCGCAGCCGCGCCCGCGCGCAAACCGGCTGCCAGGTGCTCGGGGGTACCGGCACCGCCGGAAGCGATCACCGGCACACGCACGGCTTGGGCCACGGCGGTGATCAGGGGCAGATCATAGCCGTCGAGGGTGCCATCGCGGTCGATCGAGGTCAGCAAGATCTCGCCCGCGCCACGCTCGACGCCCTGCTTCGCCCAGGCCTTGACCCCCAGGTCTCGTGCCCTACGGCCGCCGTGGGTGACCACCTGCCAGCGCTCGCGCCCGCCCTGTTCTTGCGGCCCACGTCGCGCGTCGATCGAGAGCACGACACATTGGCGACCGAAACGGGTAGCCAGGCGCTCGAGCAGGCCGGGATCCTCGAACGCAGCGGTATTGACCGCCACCTTATCTGCTCCGGCATGGAGCAAGCGCGCAGCGTCATCCGCCGTTCGCACGCCGCCGCCGACGGTGAGCGGAATGAACACCCGCTCGGCAACCCGCCGCACCCAGCCGAGGTCCGTGGTGCGACGCTCGGGTGCTGCGCCGATGTCGAGAAAGACCAGCTCATCCGCACCCTGACCGTCGTAGCCGGCAGCGATCGCTGCCGGATCACCCTTATCGATCAGGTTTAGGAAGCGCACGCCCTTGACCACCCGGCCACCGCGCACGTCGAGGCATGGGACGATGCGATGCATCAGCCCACTGTCCGGGGTCTCGTTCCCAGGGCTCACGATGCCGCACCCCGCACCGCGGCCAGCGCCTGCTCGAGGCGGAAGCGGCCCGCGTAAAGCGCCTTGCCGACGATCGCCGCCGCGATCTCGGGCACGCGACGGGCGGCGCGCAGATCCTCGAGATGGGTGATGCCGCCGGAGACCACGGCCGGCAATGCGCTCCAGCGCGCGATGTCGCGGGCGAGGTCGAGATTGGGACCGGCGAGCAGGCCATCGCGGCCGATGTCGGTGACCAGCACCGCCGGACACAGCAGGCCGGCCAAACGCCTGGCCGCGTGCTCGGGGGTCTCGGCGCTCGCGCGCCGCCAGCCACCATCGTACAGTCGCCCTCCCCGGGTCTCGAGTGCCGGTACCAGCCGGCCTGGGAAGGCCTCGGCGAGCTGGCTGAAGCGCGCCGGAGCACGCAGCAACAGCGAGCCGAGAACGACGCGTTCGACCCCAGCCTGCTCGAGCGCCCAGGCCACTGCCGCGCCATCGCGCAGCCCGCCGCCGAGTTCGATGCACGGCCCCTCGGTTCGCACCAGGCGAGCGATCAGACGCCGTTGCGGTGGCTCGCCAAAGGCCGCATCGAGATCCACCACATGCACCCGCTCGGCACCCGCCGCAGCAAAGGCCTCGAGCACCGCCATCGGATCATCGCCATAGATGGTCCGGCGGGCATCGTCACCCTGCTCGAGCCGCACCACTTGACCATGGCGCAGATCGATCGCCGGGATCACCTGCATGCCACCACCTCGGCGCGGCGCAGGAAGTTGCGCAACAGCCGCAGACCTGCCTGACCGCTTTTCTCCGGATGAAATTGCGTACCGGCAACCCGGCCGCGCGCCGCCATGGCACAAAAGCTCGCGCCGTGTACCGCCTGGGCCAGGCAAGCGTTCGGAGGCACGTCCTGGGGCGCGAAGCTATGCACGAAGTACATGGCTTCGCCCACGTCGGAGCCCAGACCTTCGAGCAGTGGATGCTCCGCCACCTCGACCAGTCGATTCCACCCGATGTGGGGCAGCGGCACGCGGTCCGGCAAGGGCGTCACCGTGCCCGGCAACAGGCCGAGACCATCGGTGACGCCGAACTCCTCACCCTCGGCGAACAGCAGTTGAAAGCCGACGCAGATGCCGAGCAACCAAGCGCCCGCTTCGAGCGCCGCGCGGATCGCTGTCTCGCGTTCGCCGCGCAGACGTTCGCGGGGTGGACGAAAAGCGCCGACCCCCGGCAGCAGCAAGCAGCGAGCACTGCGCAGCGCCTGCGGGTCCTCGCTCACCGCGCACGGCGCGCCCAAGAAGCGCAGGGCGCGCGCCAGGTTGCCGAGGTTACCGACCCCGGCATCGATGATCACGACCGATGCGCTCATCGATCGAGGGTCCCCTTGGTCGAAGGCACTGTCTCGCGCGCGTCTGGGTCGGCGCGCCGGGCCACGGCCGCGCGAAGGGCGAGCGCCGTGGCCTTGAAGGCTGCTTCCGCAGCGTGGTGCGCATTACGTGCGCGCAGCACATCGAGATGCAGCGTGAAGCGCCCGCGGCCGGCGAAGGCCTGGAAAAAGTCGAGGATCAAGTCGAGTGGAAAGGTCGGCTTGATCCACGCCTGCTCGAGATGCGCGGGCAGGTTGTGGACGAAGAAGCCGCGTCCGGAAAGGTCGACCACGGCGCGTGCCAGCGCCTCGTCGAGTGGCGCATAGGCGGTGGCGAAACGGACGATTCCGCGGCGCGCACCGAGCGCCTCGCCCAAGGCTTCGCCGAGCACGATGCCGGTGTCCTCGACCGTGTGATGGAGGTCGACGTGGGTGTCACCCGCCGCCTCCACCGCGAGCCCCAGCCCGCCGTGCACCCCCAGCGCATCGAGCATATGGCCGAAAAAACCGTCCGGAACTTCGATCTGACGCGCGCCGCCATCGAGGTCGAGCGCGATGCGGATGCGGGTTTCGCCGGTTTCTCGCGTTCGGCGGGCAGCGCGTGGCAGCACCGGGTCTTGGCTCATGGTCCGGGTCCTCCAGGGTGGTTGGCGCACAGCGCCTGAAGCGCTTGATCGAGCGCCCGCAGGTCGCGACCCGAGCCCACCGACACGCGCAGGCAGCCGGCCAGGCCCGGGTAGGCGGAGACCTCGCGCAGCCGGATGCCACGCGCCGCGAGGGCCTGGGCGAGGCGCGCGGACTGCGCATGGCGCACCAGCAAAAAGTTGGCCTCAGAAGCGAAGACCTCGAAGCCGTGACCCGCCAGCATCGCGGCCCATTGGGGGCGCCGGCCGAGGATCACACGCTGCCGCCGCTCGAGTGCGGCGCGCGCATCCAAGGCCTCGAGCGCCGCCGCCACGCTCGCGTGGTCGAGGTTGTAGGGCAGCTTGATCTTGATCAGCTCGGTGACCAGGTCAGGGTCGGCGAGCAGGTAGCCGATGCGTTGCCCGGCCAAGGACCAAGCCTTGGAAAAGGTGCGCAGGAGAACCAGATGCCGGTGATGCGCGAGCAAAGGCCGGTAGTCATGCACGCAGAACTCGCCGTAGGCATTGTCGAGCAGCAGCGGTGCCTCGAGGCGGGTGAGCAAGCGCTCGACCTCGGCCGGGGTGGCGGCATCGCCGGTCGGGTTGTTGGGCGTGCACAAAACCAAGGGTCGCCGCGGATCGCGCGCCACCTCGTCGAGCAGTTCGGCGATCGGCAGCCGCACATCGGCCCGCGGGCCGACCATGCGCGGCATCGCGCCAGCGCGCAGCACGAGCATGCGGTAAAGCGAGAAGCTCGGCGCGTGCAGCAACACCTGACGTCCGGCCCCGCTCAACGCCTCGAGGGTCAAGGCCAGCAACTCGTTCGAGCCGTTGCCCACCAACACGCCGGCCATCGGCCAACCGTGAAGCGCGCCGAGCGAGCGGCGCACGGCATCGGCGTGAAAGTCACCGTAGCGTTGCCAATCGCACGCCAACCAACGCTGCGCGATGCGCGCGCGAACAGTGCGCGGCAAGGGGTAGGGCACCTCGTTTTGGTCGAGCTTGTGGGCGCAGGGTGCGCGCGCGAGGTGGTAGGCCTCGAGCGCGCGCAGCTCCGGGCGCACGAAGGCGGCTGGATCGCGGTTCATGCCCCAGCCTCCAGCCGCAGGCGCGCGGCCGCAGCATGCGCCGGCAGGCCCTCGACTTGCGCCAAGACCGTGGTGGCGGTGGCGACGCGGGCCGCGGCCTGCGGGCTGTAGCGGATGAGATGGCTGCGCCGGACGAAGTCTTCGACCCCGAGGGCCGAGGCAAATCGCGCCCGGCCGCCGGTGGGCAACACGTGGCTGGGGCCGGCAATATAGTCGCCGAAGACCTCGGGGCTGTCGGCGCCCACGAACACCGCCCCGGCATGGAGCACCTGATCGGCGAGCGCTTCAGCGGCGGCGCCCACGAGCTGCAGATGCTCGGGGGCCAGCCGCTCGACGAGTTCGAGCGCCGCGGCCATGTCGCCCACCAGGAAGGCGCAGCCTTGGCGTTTGAGGCTGGCCCGCGCGGTGGCCGCAGTGGCCAGCGCCGGCAGCCGGCGCACCAGCGCCGCACGCACCGCCTCCGCCAGCGCACGGCGATCGGTGACCAAAACGGCGAGAGCCAGCGGATCATGCTCGGCCTGCGCCAAGAGATCCGCGGCGATACGCTCGGCGTCGACCCGCCCCGCAGCGACGATCACCACCTCGCTGGGGCCCGCGAGACCATCGATCGCCACGTCCGCCGACACCTGCTGCTTGGCCGCGGTCACCCACTGGTTCCCGGGACCGACGATCTTATCCACGCGATGGATGGTCTCCGTGCCGTAGGCCAAGGCCGCGATGGCATGGGCACCGCCCAGCCCCCAGACCTCACGCACACCGAGCACCGCGAGCGTGTGGCCGAGCGCCGGGTGAAGCGCCAGACGGCGGGACGGGGTCACCACCACGATCTCCTCGACACCCGCCAGGCGCGCGGGGATGACCGTCATGATCGCGGTCGAGGGGTAGGTGGCACGGCCGCCCGGGACATAGATACCGACCCGACCAAGCGCCCGGCGCTGCTCGATCAGCTCGACACCCTCGCGCACACTCCGGTGTCCGGCGCGCACCTGGGGCCGGTGGTAGTCCTCGACCGCAACGATCGCCTGTTCGAGGCTGGCGGCGAAGCCCGCGGGCAGGTCGGCCGCGGGCACGGTGGAGGGCTCGAGCCGCAGCGCGCAAATCCGCCGCACGCGCACGCCATCGAACCGCTTGACCAGACGCCGCAAGGCGTGGTCGCCATCGAGCCGCACGGCCTCGACAATGTCGCCTGCCTTTCGCAGCACCCGTGCGTCGAGCACCCGGTCGCCACGTTGTTCGAGACGCAGGAGCTGGCGGCGCCCGCGCCGCGATGAGAGCTTGACGATTTTCAACATACGCTGCTTCCCCTCCGGCCTACACCACGCCACCCGTCTGCTCGAGCCGGTGGATGAGATCGTTGATCGCGTGTCGCTGGCGTTGGTAGGCCGCACGTCCGGCCACCAGGCAGGGCGCGACCGCGGCCACCGTCTCCAGCTCGAGCAGCCCGTTTTCGGCCAAGGTGCGGCCCGTTTGCACGATGTCGAGCGCGAGCTCCGAGAGATTCAGCAACGGTGCCAGCTCGATCGAGCCGCTGAGCGTCAGCACCTCGGCGCTCCAAGCACGCGCGGCGAGCATCCGTTCCGCGGTTCGGGGATACTTGCTGGCCAGGCGAATGTGCGCGCCGGCAGCCGGCAGACTGCCAGCGCGCCCGATCAACGACAGCCGCGACCCGCCGGTGGCAAAGCGCGCCGGCACCAGCAGGTCAGCAGCGGTTTCGTCGAGCACATCGCTGCCCACCACGCCACAGTCCGCGATGCCGTATTCAACATAGAGAACCACATCCCAATCCTTCACCAGCAAGACCTCGAGACCATCGTCCGCGAAGCACATGCGCAAGCGCCGGCCGCTGGCATCGAAGCCTTCGAGGACCACGCCCGCCGCGCGCAGCGCCTGGAGCGCAACCTCGAGGTTGCGTCCCTTGGGCAACACCAGGCGTATCATTCCTGCTCCCTGGAGACGTCGCCGCGCGCGGCGACCGCCAGCCGGTCGACGCTGATCGAGAAACCGGCGGCAGTCACCTCGCCGCCACCCAGCGCTTCGAACAAGCGGTCATAACGCCCACCGCCAGCCACTGGCAGTCCTGCCCGTCCAGCAAAGACCCGAAACACCAATCCGTCGTAGTAGGCCCGGGGACCGCTGTGGCGGCGCAGCGCTGGGTCGAGCGCCTGGTCGGCAAACTCCGCCAGGTCCAGCTCGAGGGTGGCGCGCGGGAATGCGCGGGCGAGTCGCGCGACCAGCGCTTGGGCGTTGGCCAGACGCTGGGCAGCGGCCGCGCCGAGCACGCCCGGAGCACCGGGTACGCCGCTTTCCACCACCTCGAGCAGCGCTGGCAGATCGCGTACCGCCTGGCGCTCGCGCCGTCCGACCGCCGCCATCAAGGCACCGGCCTGCTGCTCACCGTGACTGAGCAGCAGGGCATCGAGCGCACCGGCGAAGCCGATCACCACCCGCAGCGGCTGCTCGCTGGCAGCGCTCAGCAGATCCAGACAGCAGCGCAGCGCGCCCGCCTCGGCCTCGTCGCCCGGCAAGCCGAGCAGCTCGCCGCCGACTTGGTACAGCTCGCGCTCGCGCCCAGCCCGCGCTTCTTGGTAGCGAAGCACATCGCCGCGGTAAAACAGCCGCAACGGCAGCGAAAGCGAAGCCAGACGCGGCGCGATCAAGCGGGCCAGCATCGGCGTGAAGTCCGCGCGCAGCGCGAGCAGCGCGCCCCCGCGATCGATGAAGCGGTAGAGCTCGCTGCGGCTGCGGCCGCTGAGCGTCTCCTCATAGGGATCGAGGTAGTCGAGCACCGGCAATACCGCCTCGCTCCACCCCCGTGCCAGGAGCTGTTCGACCAGCAACGCCTCAAGACGCCGGCGCCGGCGCGCGTCGTCGAAAAAGACCGCGGCCACGCCCGTGGGCAACGATGCCGTCACCTTCATCGCGTCCCCTCCGCTGTCTCATCACCACTGGCCCCATCACCACTGGCCCCATCATCGGCCAGAAGCTGGTAGGCCAGCGCCGGCCCCAGCGTATGGCCGGTCATTCGCGCGAACTGGCCCAACGCCTGGTGCACCAGCACCTCGCGACCGTCGATGACGCGCGCACCGGCCGCGGCCGCCGCCTCGAGCAGCGGCGTTGGCTGGCGGCCGTAGACCAGGTCGACCACGGTGTGCTCCGCGCCCAGGCGCTCGACAGCCAGGGGCAGCGGGTCCTCGGCCCGGCCGAGCGAGGTGGCATGCACCAGGATGCGGCGGTCGCCCGGGTCGAACGCGGCGCTCGGAACAAACGGCAAGCCGAGCATGCGCGCGGCCTGCTGTCCACGTGTGGCGCCACGGTTGACCAGGATCACCTCGGCCCCAGCGAGCTTGAGGCCGAAGGCCGCGGCGCGGCCCGCGCCGCCGCAGCCGATCACCGCCACCCGGCGGCCGCGCACCTCGATGCCGGCATAAGCGAGCGCGCCGATGACACCTTCGGGATCGGTGGTATCGGCCACCCAGGCTCCGTGCGCATCTCGCACCAGGGTATTGGCCGCGGCGATCTGCTGGGCACGCGGGCTCGCAGCGTGGCTGAGCGCCAAGGCGGCCTCCTTGAACGGCGCGGTGACCGACAGCCCGGCGAGAGGCAAGCCGAGTGCCGCGAAGCCATCCGTCTCCACCGCGTCGAGCCAGAAGTCGCCAAAGCGCTCGACTTGAAGCGGCACATAAAGCGCCGGAACGCCGAGCGCACGGTAGGCGCCGTTGTGAAGGCGTGGCGACAGTGAATGCAGCACGGGATTGCCAACGATGGCGAACAGGCGCTCGGCCGCCCCGAGCTGCGGCAGGCGATAGCTGCCGATCAGCTCGTCGATGCTCGGCTGGCCGGGTGCACCGCGCACAGCGCTGGCAGCGCCATAGGTGAGCGCCGAGCCCAACCGCGGTGCCAGCACGCGGGTCCACATCCCCGCCGGTCCACCGGCGAAGATCACGAGATCCGCGCGCCCCGCATCCTCGCCCTGGCGCGAGGCCAGCAGCCCGAGCACACCCAAGCCGTCGGTGACCTTCTGCGCCGTCGCGATCAGCTTGTGGTAGCGAGCCTCAAAGCCCAAGAGCCGGTCGAGCCGCGCCGCCAGGGCGCGCGGAGCTTCGCTCGCGCCATGCCAGGAGATGATGCGCCGGGCGGCCGGGATGGCGGCCAGAAGCTCTGTTCGACAGTCGCGATCGAGCTCCAGATCGACCATGTCGTAGCCCGCGGAACGCTCGAGAATCCGCGCGCTGCGGGCGCTCGGACCCGCGGCGAAGGCCCCACCTTCGGCGGCGCTGCGCAGCGTATAAAGCAACGCGCCCGCAAAGCGCTCGCGCAGCCAGTCGAGATCGAGGTCGCCGCACAGATCAGCGCGTACCTCGAGCACACCAGCGACACCGCTCAGGCGCCGAATCTCGGCGCCCGCAGCGCTCGGCGGCTCGGTCAAGGTGGCGACCAGCGTGGTCTTGCTCACGGCAAACAAAAAACCTCTTCCCTGGGCCGGGAAGAGGTCTCGAAAGTCGATCGACGTCTCGTCCCGGCATGCTCGGCCGGGATGCGATGCCCCGACCTAGCGTCCGTGATGATGCACGCCATGCCACCCGCCACATCGCACACAGCGGGTCCGGATCAGGCTCTGCGGGGCTCGTTTCATGTCGATCTGTGCCGTATCGGCGCGTTATCGTATCGCTATCTTGCAGTATCGATACCTTGTCGTATCGTGATCCGCCCTACTGCCGGCCCCATCAAGGGGACCAGGATCACGGATCGTGGCCTCGGATTAGAGCAAGTGCCCGGGAGCATGTCAAGACACGAGTCGAGGCCATGATCCGCGCTCTCGCGACTAGAAGGCTCCCCCACCGCCACACTGCCAGGTGGGCCCCAGGATCCCCTTCGAAGGGGAATACGGTCCGCATTGGCCGAGGACGTTGCAGCCCCGAACCTTGACCGAGCCATTCTCGGTCACCGTCACGCCATGACAGATCTGGGTCGGAACGGAGCTCACGAAAGCAGTCACGGGGAAATCCGTCTGATTCCCCGAGCTACCCGTGAATCGAATCTCGTAGTGATCCGCATTCGAGACCGAGTACCACGAAACGATGGATTTGCCGCAACTGTCGACCCGTTCGACGGATATCGAGCTCACTTGGGGCGGAACGAAAAGACCCTCCTTGAGGGGCACCGCATGGCGTGACGCCTCGAGCCGTTCGTCCGCCACGCGAAGCAAGGCGCCGCTCACCGCATCGACGAAGGCACGAGCGTGGTGCTCGCCGGAGATGTCTTGCCAGCCCACCTGACCCGACCACGCCAGCCGGATGCTGCCCTCGAGATCCACCACATAGGCCAAGCCAGCCGGCTCGATCCGGGTCCACGCCGGCGTCCCGGGCTGCGATGCGGCGATGCTGAAGGCCTGATCAGCACCCAATGCAGGTTCCGCGACGAGGTCATCGCTGCTGATGAGCTGATGCGTCATCGCCCTCATCCGAGAGGTCTTCGGGTCTGCGATCACGGTGATGCCACCACCTTCGACCCGCTGTCCTCCCAGGCTGGTACCGAGCGAGAGCGTCATCACACCGGGGCTGAATTCGACCTTCTGAAGTTCGAATCGGAGTGCGGAATCACCCAGGAAGCCACGAATCTCGCGCTGTGCCGCGGATTCTGCAGCATCTTGGATGCCGCAAGCCAAAACCGCGCCGGAGGCGCCGCTCGTGCGATCAGCGAGCGCACGAGAATCGCCCTCCTGGGCACCGGCGCTGGAAGCGGCAACGAGTGCAGCCGCAATCAGCGCGAGACGCGCGACCTGGCAACGACCAAAGAACATCTCGACAGCACGCATGGTTTCTCCTCTGTTTCAAATGGTGATGGACCCGCGGCCAGCGCGACACGCGCGGCCACCGGTTTCATCGAGGTTCAGGAGTCCTAGGCGCGAAGCGGGGATCGGCTGGATCAAGCAGGCGGCGAATCGGGTGTCGCGCGCGCGGCGGCTGCCAGCAGCGAGCTGAGTGGCGTTCCCGTCGAGCGTATTCTGCACGGCTCACATCCTGACGAAATAGGGAACCGCCATGAGAGCCAAGCCAATCAAAACATAAAAAAATCCACTAGAAGCGAAATACGGAAGAATCATGAGGGCCACTCCACAAAACAGTGGCACGACTGCGCTCTGCTTCCTTCCGTAGACAAAAAACCCGAGCCCGACGGACCCAAAAAGTACGGCCCAAAGAAGTGACGATGTACTCAATGAACTCTCCCTTTCGACGAACGAATGACGTGCCACCGGCTACCTTTCGAACCGTTGGATCAAGCAGGCGGCGAATCGGGTGTCGCGCGGGCGACGGCTGCTAGCAGCGAGCCGTCTTCGAGCATGCGACGCACCGCACGCATCTCGGGTTCGAGCAGGCGGTCGTCGCCGAGCGGGGGCACGACATGGCGCAGGGTGCGGTAGGCGGCAGCGGTGCCGCGACCGAGCTTGACGGCGATGGATTCGCGCTGGCCATCGGCGGTGGCGTGCGCGAAGTCTTCGGCTTCGGCGGTGGCCAGATCCCAAGCCTCACGGGCCCCCAGCGGCGGCACGGCGCGACGATCCGGCGTCCAACCCATGCCGGCGCGCCAATCGATCGCCTGGGCGGCGGTGACCAGCTCGATCGCCAATACCGAAGCGACATTGCCGAGCACGGTCCGCGCCTTGCGCGCCGCCACCGTGGCACCGGCCACGTGGTCCTCGATGTTGGCCGCCGTGGGAATCGAGTCCACCGAGGCCGGATGACTGAGCACGCGGTTTTCCATCACCAGGCTGGCGGCGGCGTACTGCGCGATCATGTAGCCGGAGTTCACCCCCCGGCGCACCACCAGGTTGGCGGGCAGGTTGCGGTTGTGGTGCCGGTCGAGCAGAAGCTGGGTGCGGCGCTCGGCGATCGATCCCAGCTCGGCCACGGCCATGGCCAGCAGATCGGCAGCGAGCGCGATCGGCTGGCCGTGAAAGTTGCCTGCCGAGTATGACGAGCGGGCCGCGCCGTCGTAGCACACCGGCCAATTCTCTCGGAACCGGTGATCCCAGGGTTCACCGCGATCGCCGGGGAAAAACAGCGGGTTGTCGGTAGCAGCGTTGAGCTCGCGCTCGACCACCGCCCGCACGTGATCCAGCGCGTCGCGGGTGGCGCCATGCACCGCGGGCGCGCAGCGCAGCGAGTACGGATCCTGCACCGCCTCGGCCGCGTCGACCAGCGACGAGCCTTCGACCAGCACCCGGATGCGCGCCGCGCTGGCGATCTGACCGTGCTGACCGCGCGCCGCATGCACCTTGGGATCGAAGGCGCGCGCGCAGCCGCACAGCGCTTCGAGCGTCAGCGCGGCCGAGAGATCGGCGGCCTGGGTCAGGGCGCTGGCGTCGGCCACGGCGAGCGCCAAAAGGGCGGTCGAGACCGTGGCGCCATTGGTCAGTGCCAGGCCCTCCTTGACGCTCGGCACGAGCACCCCTCGGCCGAGATCCGCAGCCAGCGCCGACGCTGGCTGTGGCGTGCTCCAGGGTCCCATCTCGGCCGCGGTCTGAATCCGCCGGTAGCGCCCTTCGCCGAGCAGGATGGCGAAAAGATGCGCCAGCGGGCACAGATCGCCGCTCGAGCCCAGCGAGCCGCGGATCGGCACCAAGGGCACGATGCCTTGATGCAAGAGGTCGACCAGCAGCAGGACCAGTTCAGGCCGCACCCCGGAGTGCCCCTGGAGAAAGGCGTTGATGCGCACCACCAAGGTGGCTCGGATAACCTCGGGCGGGAAGTACGAGGCCGGATCATCCTCATGGCTCGAGGCTCCGGCCCCCACGGCATGCGACAGCAGCAGACGTTGCTGTACGGCCTCAAGCGCCTCGGGCGGCAAGGGAATGTCTTTGAACTCACCGTAGCCCGTTGTCACGCCATAGTCCTGCACGGGCGGCGGTTGGCGTACGGGATCGCGCGTAAAGGCGCGATGATCCTCGCGGTAGCGTTCGACGATCGCCTCGATCTGCGCCCGGCCCGCGGCCACACGCTTCATCGCTCGCTTGTCGAGCACCACCCGCGCGCTGGGATCGCGGGCCACGCGGGCCAGTGCCTCAGCGCCGAGCGAGGCACCGTCGAGCACCAGCGTCCGGCGCGCGCGGCTCATGGCGCCGGGGTCTCCGCGATCTGCGCCAACAGCGCGCGCACCGTGGCGATCAGATCCGCGCGCGGCACCTCACGTTGGCCGGGCCGGGCCGCGAGCCAGGCGTCGCGTCCATCGATCGCCTGCGCCTGGCGCCGCCCGGCATCCATGTCCTTGAGCTGCACCACGTCGCGCGCGCGCTCATCCTCGCCGCAGAGCACGGCGAGCGGAATCTCCCAGCGGTCCGCATACTTCAACTGCTTGCCGACGCTCTTGGCATTGCCCAGGTACAGCTAGGTGTTGATGCCGGCACGACGCAGCGCGAAGGTGAGCGCCAGGTACTCGTCGTCCCAGCGACGGTCCATGCGCGTGACCAGCACCTGGGCGGTGGCGCGTGGCGCACGGAGGGCGTCGAGATGCTGGAGCGCGGCGAGCAGGCGGTCGACGCCGATCGAGGCCCCGACCGCCGGCACCGCTTCGCCCGAAAAGCGTGCCACCAGCCCGTCGTAGCGGCCACCCCCGAACACCGAGCCGAACTGCGGTGCATCGGGCAACACGGCTTCGAACACCGGTCCGGTGTAGTAGGCGAGCCCTCTGGCGATGGAAGGATCGAGCGCCACCTGATCGTCGCCATAGCCCAGGACTTCGAGCTGGCGATCGATGTCTCGAACAGCTTTCAACGCGCCAACAGAACCGTCGATCTTGTCGAAAAGAGCTTCGAGCGCCTCGAGGGTTGCGCCACGGCAATCGCTGGCAATCGTCAGGTACTTCTCGATCCGCATCACCTGTGAGGGCTCGAGACCGAGACCGCGGATCGGATCGCCCGAGGCATCGACATAGCCCTCCCCTAACTCGAGCTTGACCTTGTCCATGCCGGCCTTGTCCAACTTATCGAGCACCCGGAAGATCTCGGCGCCGCGTGGCGCGGGAATGCCGGCGAAAGCGAGCAGCACCTCGAGCAGCCCGCGGCTCGAATAGCGCACCCGAAAAGACGGCACGCCGAGTGCGCGCAAGGTGTCGCACATGCCGGCCAGGATCTCCGTGTCGGCGAGCGGCGCACGGGTTCCCACCGAGTCCAGGTCGAATTGCATGAACTCGCGAAAGCGCCCCTTGTCCGGCTTGTCTCCGCGCCACACCGGGGCTACCTGGTAGCGGCGGAAAGGCCGCGTCAGGTTTTGCTTGTGTTGGGCGATCACCCGCGCCAAGGGAACGGTGAGGTCGAAGCGCAGGCCGAGCGCCTCTTGCTCCGGATTCGACACGGTGAAGATCGAACGCGTTGCCTCGCCACCCGGGTGCGCGCCGAGCAATACGTCGAGATACTCCACAGCCGGTGTCTCGAGCGGCAAAAAGCCGTAGCGCTCGTACACCGAGCGGATGGTTTCAATCATCCACTGCCGTGCCAGGAGCGGACGTGGCAGAAGGTCGCGCAGGCCGCGAGAGATGCGAGGTTTCACCCGGTCAGACATGGAATTTTCGCCATCAGCCTTGAGATTGGAGGTTCTGCAGCGTGCGATCGAAGATTCGGCGCGCCGTCGCGCGCGCCAGCGATCGAGACCCCGAGTATAGACGGATCGCATCGTCACCCAGATCAGCGCGTCACACGGCCCGCAGCGTCATACGGCCCGCGGACGCCGCGGCAGGCGCGGTGGCTGGGTCCGCTTGCCTATGATAGAGATGAGTGCAGGATATGGACGGTTGCGCGATCGTTTTCGTCGCCATCGCTGCGGCGGTGGCCACCGGCTTGGTGCTGAACCAGCGGCACAGGACGCTGGCAACCGAGCAACGGGCCTTGGCCCGTCGACTCGAGAATCTCGCGCACGGCATCGAGGCACGGCTCGCGGCCCTCGAATCCCGTCTGACAAGCGGGGCGCTGCCCGCGCATCCGCCGCGTCCTGAGCGCCAGCAAGCGCCAGCCGCCCGGGCTGAGACTCCCACCGCCACGCCCACAGCGACACCCACAGCCACAGCCGGGAACGAGCCGCGCGCTATCGCGCCACCGCCGGCCTCGGCGCTTTCGCCGACGCCACCCATCCCGCCACCAGCGCCGAGCCCGCCGCTGGCAGCACGGACGCCGCTGCGCGCCAGCCGAGCCGCACACCCGCAAGACCGTGAAGCCCCACCCTCGCCCCGCCCGGGCCTGCCCGCGGTCGATTGGGAGCGCTTTATCGGTGTCCGGGGCTTCGCCGTGCTCGGCGGGGCCGTGCTGGCACTGGCCGCTCTGCTCTTCGTCAAGGACCTGGCCGCGCGCGGCATGGTGCCACCTGCGGTGCGCATCACCCTCGCCTACCTGGCGGGCATCGGCGCCATCTTCTGGGGCGAGCGGCTGCGGCCACGCGGCTATGCCGCCACCGCCAATGCCCTCGCCGGGGCCGGCGTGGTCATTCTCTACGCCGCGACCTGGGCAGCATCGCGGCTCTTTGCCCTGATCAGCTTCGGTCTCGGGTCAGCGCTCATGGCGCTGGTGACCCTCGCCGCTGGCCTGCTCGCCTGGCGCCACCGCTCGTCGGTGATCGCCGCCCTCGGGCTGATCGGTGGTTTTGTGACCCCGCTGCTCTTGGGCTCGAGCTTCTCGCAGCCGATCGGCCTTTTCGGCTACCTGCTGCTGCTCAATGCCGGCTCGCTGCTGGTGGTGCGACGGCGGCGCTGGCCGCTGCTCGGCGTCACTGGCCTGGTGGCCAGCGCGCTGTACTTCACTGGCTGGATCCTGCGCGGATTCGCGCGTGGCGAGCCGCTTCTCGCCTTGCTGATGCTCGGGCTGTTCGCGGGCCTTTTCGGCCTGGTCGGCACGCTGCGTCCGACGGAGGGAGAAGAACGCGATCGCCGCTGGTGGTCCGCGCTGCGCGCTGGCGGGCTGCTGCTGCCCTTCACCTTCGCCCTCTACTTTGCTGCACGCAGCGATCTCGGCCAGCATTTGGCACCGACCGCTGGCTTGATCGCCCTGTTGCTGATCGCCGCCGGCCTGCTTGAACGCCAGCGACGCCTGCCATCAGGCACCTCGGCCGGCGGCGCGGCAGCGGCCCTGGCGGTGGTCGCGGTGTGGGCGCGGAATGGCCCGTTCGACACCCCGCGCGCCTGGGAGGCAGCGTTCATCGCCCTGGTCCTGGCAGCAATCCCGAGCGCCCTGCTCGAGCTGGCCCACCGCGCCCAACAACCCGCCACGCGCTCGGCGAGCGTGGCGGGCGCGCTGCTCACCAGAGGCCAACTGGCACTGTGGGCCTGGGTGCCGATCTCCGGCTCGTCCACCCTCTGGCCATGGTTGGTCGCTTGGTCGGGGCTGGCCTCGCTCTCGCTGCGCGTCGCCAGGGTGACGTCGATGGGCTGGCTGCAGCCATCGGCCGCGCTGCTCAATGCGCTGGGTCTGATGCTGTTTTTCGCCAGCCACGACGGCCGGGCGCTGGGCCCGGGACCCTACTTCGCGGTGGTCACCACCGTCGCCATCTTGTGGCAAGCGCCAGCCCTGCTCGCCCGGCGTGCGGGCGCCGCACGCCGGCGTTCGGCCGAGTCCGCCGCCGCGGCATTCCCGCTGACCATCCTCGCCAACCTGCTGTGGTTCGCGGCCGCCGCTCGCCCGCCGGCAGACGTTTTCCTGCTCACCACGCTGGCCATGAGCCTGCTGGCGGTGCTCGCCGCCACCCGGCTGGCGCATAGCAAGCTTTACTTAGGCACTGTGGCGCTGGTATCACTGCTCGATCTGCTGTGGCCCTTCGACCGCTCCGAGGCGGCTTGGGCCTTGGCCGTCCAGGGTGTGTTGGTGGTGATCCTGACCCTCTGGCCGCTGGTTGCCAGCCGCGCGCTGGCCCGCGACCCTTGGGCACTGTACGGCGCGACGCTGGCTGCACCCGCAGCCTTCCTCCCACTGCGCGCCCTCTTCGAGATGCTCTTCGGCCAGCGGTTCATCGGCGCCCTGCCGCTGGCGCTCGCCGCGCTCGGCCTGGGTGCAGCGGGCGCCGCCCGCCGCCATCTGGACGCCGATCCCGCGGCGCGCCGGCGCAGCCAGGTATGGCTGCTCGCCGCCAGCCTCGCCTTCGTGGCCCTGGCCGTGCCGTTGCAACTCGCCCACGAGTGGTGGACCTTGGCCTGGGCGCTGCAGGGAACGGCCATGCTGGCATTGTGGCGGCGCCTCGACCATCCAGGTCTCAAGTACTTTGGCGCGGCCTTGCTGGCCGCGGCCACCGCGCGCTTGATCTTGAACCCCAGCGTGTTGGGCTACCATCCGGCGGGCGGCTGGCCGGTGGTCAATTGGCTCCTTTATACCTACCTGGTGCCAGCCGCCGCACTGATCCTCGGCTACCGCCTGCTGAAGCCCGGCGAGGTGATCCGGGCACGCGCCTTCGAAGCCGCGATCTATCAGCATGGGCGACCGCTGTTGGCCCTGGCCTGTGGTCTCGCCGCGATCGTGGTCGGCTTCTATTGGATCAACCTGACGATCTTCGACCTTTTCAGCCACGGCCCGCGGCTCGACCTTTCCCTCGGCCACCAGGCCGCTCGGGATCTCAGCCTGTCCGCGGCCTGGGCCGCCTACGCCCTGCTGCTGCTCGGCCTCGGCCTCGGCCTCGGCAGTGTGGCACTGCGTTGGATCAGCCTGATCGCCCTGATGCTGACCATTGCCAAGGTTTTTCTCTATGACCTCGGCCAACTCACCGGCCTGTACCGCGTCGCCTCCCTGGCCGGTCTCGCTGCATCCTTGCTGCTGGTCTCGCTGCTTTACCAACGCTTTGTCCTGACTCCATCCGCAGCCGCTGGAGCACAAAGCCAGGGCGAGGCCTGAGCGTCCCCAAGACAGCGCGAGACCGTATGCCCGACACCACCAACCATCTCGCGCCAGCCGCCACGCCGCAGCGTGTGCTCAGCGCGCTGGTGCTCAGCGCGCTGACGCTTGTGGCGCCACGAGCAGCCCGGGCGCAGGCCCGCGATCTCGCCACCCTCTTCCCGCAGCAAGCGATCATCCACGCGCCTGCCGGGCGCTTTGTGCGCCTCGAGCTGCCGCCCACTGTGCTGGAGCGCTGCCGGGCAGACCTCTCGGACCTGCGGGTCTTCGACCGCCAGGGGCGAGAGGTCCCCTATCTCCTCGACCGGGGCGACGCATCGGCCGAGGGCCTGGAGATCATCCGCTCGGTCACGGCCGCGCTGCTCGCCGTGCGCCAGCACACCGAGCAGCGCGACAACGCGCCGCAGCTTCGGGTCGAACGCTATGAGCTGGACCTGCCCGAAGCTCTGCGCCAAGGATCGGGGTGGCAGTTGGTGATCGACACCGCGCGCCGGCACTTCGTGCGCCAGGTCAGGGTGAGCCAGATCTCGGTCCCCACCACCGCCGGCAGCAACACCGGCGCGCGTGAGGCCGAGACGGCCGAGGGCGAGCGTCAGGGCAGCTTGCTCGCCACCGGCTCCTTTTTCCGGCTCAGCGATCCGCCCCGGGAACGCACCCGCCTCGCCCTTCCCGACCTGGGGCCCACCGAGCCGGACCACCAGCACGCTGCGCATGACGCAAGCCAGCGCCTGGTGCTCACCCTCGAAGGCGAAGCGGGAGACTTCCTGGCACCCAGCGTGCATTTCGAGCAGACCCGCACGGTGGGCGCGCGCCTACGGGTCGAAACGCCGCTGGTCGAGATCGGACGCGAGCGGCGCGATCAGCAGACGGTGGTGGTCCTCGAGCGGCCGCGCGGTCTGCTGCTCGACCTGCTGCGCCTCCACACCCCATCCACCGCGTTCAACCGCCGGGTCGAGGTGTGGGATGAAGGTCCGAACCGCGTCGAAGGCGCCCTCGGGCATGGTCGCCTGCTGCGCATCCCCACCACCACGATGCGTGAGCAGCTCGACCTGGCGCTGCTCCCTGCGTCGGGCGATCGATTGCGTGTGGTGATCGACGACGGCGACAGCCCGCCGCTTGAAGCGCTCGCCTTCGGCGCCGTGGCTCGCGCCCCCGCACTGCTGTTCGCACTCCGCGCCACGCCCGGCTCCGAGACCCAGGCCATCCTGCGCTTTGGTGGCGCCCGCGCCCACCGCCCGCGCTACGACGACGCAGCCTTGGTGCCTTCGCGCACAGCCAGCGGTGCCGAGGATGTGCGCAGCGGCCGCTACGACCCAGCGCTGGTGCTGCCCGCGCACCTCGGCCCGGTGGAATCCAACCCGGCCTACGATCCAGCGCCCGTGCTCGCCTTCGCGCGCGGCCCTGGCGCTGCGGTCGACGCCGGCCACTTCCGCTGGCACCGCCGCATCGAGGCCCATCCTTCGGCCGAAGGGCTGGTGCGTGTGCCCCTGACACCCGAGGATCTCGCCGTGCTGCGCGCCGACCTCGCCGACCTGCGGGTGATCGATGGCAGCGCACATCAGCACGCCTTCGTGCGCGCCTCGGGTGGCCATGTCTGGCGCGAGCTCGAGGTCACGGGTCCGAGCGCCCGAGACGGCGTTTCGCGCTACAGCATCCGACCGCCAGTGGCCCCGGTCCGTATCGAGCAGCTTTCGCTGGCTGCGGACGCGCCCTTTTTCGACCGCGCCTTTACCCTTGATGGACGATCGGCGGACCGCGAGCGGCGACCGATCGCCAGCGGTCGCATCCGGCGCCAGCCGGGCGACCCGCGGCCGTGGCGCATCGATTTGCCGGCAGAGCGTTTCACACGCCTCGAGCTGCGCATCGAAGACGGCAACGACGCACCGCTGGCCTTTCGCCGGGCCGCCGGCCGTTTCCCGGTTCCCGAGATCTACTTCGCGGCCGAGGCTGGCAGCTACCAGCTCCTGCTCGGCGATCCGCTCGCAACCCCACCCAGCTATGAGCTCGAGACCCTGCGCCGCTTGGTGCTGGCCCTCGATGCTGGCAGCGCCGAGCTCGGTGTGCTCGAAGACAACCCCGAATACAAGGCGCTCAGCCGCCTGCGCGGCAGCCGCCGCTGGCAGGGGGTTTTTCTCTGGGCTGCGCTCGCCGCAGCCGTTGCCTTCCTCGCCTGGATCAGCCTGCGCCTGGCGCGCGACGAAGGCTCGTAACAAACGCGCGTCTCGGCGCCGAGCGGAGCCGCATGCTGGCGCACCGAGGAGTACACCAAGGAACAAAAAAAGGATGCCCGGCAGCCTGCCAAGAGCAGGTGCATGAAGCGCGACCGGCGTTATGAGACCCTGCCGACACGGATCGTGATATGCTGGGGTTTCTGATGCTAGACCCTCTCTTTCTCCCCTCGCCGAGAACCGAGTCACTGCTCCGGCGCTCGCTGTCGACGCTGTTCGCGAGCGCCCCGACCTTGCTCGCGGTCAGCGGCATCATCATGCTGCCAGGCCTGCTCTTGAACCTTGCAGTGGGTATTCGGCTCTCCGACCCCAGCGAAGAACCTCTGCGCCAAGGGCTGACCATCATGGTCGCACTGCTGCTGGGCCAGCTCGTGCAGGCCGCTGTTGTCTACGCCGTGTTTCGCCGCCTGCGCGGCGAGCCCGCGGGCGTGGGCCAGTCGCTGCGCATCGGGCTCCGGCGCTTCTTCGCGGTCGTTGGCGCTTCGATACTCGTTTCACTGGCGCTGGGTGGCACGGGTTTCGCCACGGTGTTCCCGGTCGCTCTGCTCGCCGCTTTGTTCCCACCCCTGATGGTGCTCTTGCTCGCCAGCGCGACCTGCGTCGCCTTCGTGTATTCCGGTCTGTTCTTGACCATACCTGCGTTGGTCAGCGAACGGATCGGGGCGTTCGCCGCGCTGGCGCGAAGCTGGAGTCTGAGCGCGAGATATCGGCTGCCGATTTTCTTCATCATGCTCGTCCTCACGGCTCTCAACCTGCTATCCGCCCTATTGGCCAAGATCCCTCAAGACATGCTCACGAGCACCGATCTATCGCACATGGCACGTCTGCTGCTGGAGTTCGTCCCTGCCTACTTGGTCCAGGTCCCCTCGGCTGCCTTCGGGGCGGTGCTCGCCACCGTCGCCTACCACGACCTGCGCGCCTTCAAGGAAGGCTTTGACGAGCATGCATTGGCCGATGCATTCGATTGATCACAATGGCGAGAGCTGCGTTGATCGCGAGCTTGCTGCTGCTGGCCGCGCAGGCCAGCGCGCAGGTGGCGGACCCGGTGGCACGGGCGCGGGCGGTGCTGGAGCGAGCGGATTACCAAACGGAGCTGCCGGGCGTAGAGCGCGCTGCCGCGGATGGTGATGCGGATGGCGATGCCATCGGCGCCGAGCACTGGCCGGTAGCGCTTCCGGCTGCTACTGGCGTCGTGGCCACGGGCTTCGCCTGGGTCCTGCTCGGTGCACTGATCGTGGCCGTCGTGGCCGGGGTCGCCCAGATGTCGGTGGTTCGCCTGCGACGTCGCACCGATGGCAGCCAGGATCCGGAGGCGGCGGAGTCGCGCGCCAATGCTTCCTCGACGCCCACGGCTGCCAGGGCGCGGCCACTCGAGGAGCTTCTCGAACAGGGCGCCTGGTCGCTGGCCGTCCATACCTTGCTCGAGCGCGCTCTTGCGCACATCGAAGCGCGCAGCCGCAAGCATCTTCCGATCAGCGCGACCAGTCGCGAGCTGCTCGGCCATGCCGCCGTGGGCGAGGGCCGCCGTCATCTGGCGATTCTGGTGGCCGCGGTCGAGCGCTCACGATTCGGCGGCACGAGGCTCGGCGAGGCAGACTACCAACGTTCGCGCCAGGCCTTTGACGCCCTCGCCACGGGAACGCCTGGTCCGACATGAAGCGCCTCACCCGCAGGCATCGGTTGCCGATCTTGGTTTCGACCCTCGTCGGCGGGCTTCTGGTCACGCTTTACTTCATGGTTTTTGGCGTCGAGACGTCAACTCTCGATTCTGCCGGCGCCGACAGCTTCAGCCGCTCGGCCCTCGGTCACCATGCCCTGGTCGCCTTTCTCCAAGCCTCGGGCACCCCGGTGCTACGCAGCCGCGGTGGCTCGGCCGACAAGACGCGGGAAAAGGTACCGCTGCTGGTGCTCGAGCCAGCCGCCACCGGCACCCTCGAACAGTTTCAGTCGATGATCAAGAGCGCCAAGCACGACGGCGTGAGCGCGCTCGTGGCGTTGCCGAAGTGGCACGGCGAGGAGCGAGAAGATCATGCCGGTTGGCTCGCCAAGGTCACCCTGCTGCCGGCACGCCAACCTGGCTGGGTACTGGCCAGGCTGCTGGATGTGCTCGAAGACTCGGCGCCAACGACTCCGAACAGCAAGACATCAGACGGCAAGACACCAGACGGCAAGACACCAGACGGCGAAACCGAGGATGGGCGAGAAGACGACCGCCACGAGGATGCTACGCCTCGAAGCGACGCACCTTCTTACGAGCGTTGGATCAAGCGCCCGAGTCACGCGGTGACATGGCCTGCTCCATGGGGCGACGCGATCGACTTGGCGCAGCCGCAACTGATCGCCGAGGGCCTGCTCGAACCGGTGCTGGCAACGGGCGAAGGTGTGCTCGCCGGCTGGCTGCCCCAAAGCCACGTCTTGATCATCTCCGACCCGGATCTGCTCAACAACGCCGGGCTCGCCAAAGGCCGCAACGCCGCGTTGGTCGAGCACCTGCTGATCGAGACCCTCGGGGCCGAGGGATTCGTGCTCGACGAGGTGTTGCACGGCCATGGCGAGAACATCCACCGAGCGCTCTTGCGCTTCCCCTTCATCTGCCTGACGCTGCACGCACTGTGGCTCGCGCTCTTGGTCGCGTGGCGGGCGGCGATGGGGCGTTTCGGCCGGCCGCTACCCCTGCCGCCCCGCGTGCCTCCGGGCAAGCAAACGCTGATCGACAACACCGCCCAACTGCTCGCCACCGGGCGTCGCGGTCGCGGCGCGCTGATGCGCTACCTCGAAGCCATGTTGCGTCGCGCTTCGCGCCGGGCCGGTCTGGTGCCCGCAGCCACCTGCCGACAACAAGCTGCGACGCTCGGCCGGCTGGCGCGCGCGCGCGGTGCGCGGCGCGATATCGTGGCGCTCGCCGCCCGATGCCTCGAACCTGGACCCGAGCGTTTGAACCTGGGCATTGCGCGTGACATTCACACCTGGTTCGAGGAGACCTTCCATGGAACTCGCTGAGCTACGCACCATCGCCGAGCGTTTGCGCACCGAGGTCCGGCGCGTCGTCGTCGGCCAGGCGGCGGTCGTCGACCTGCTGCTGGTCGCCCTCTTGGCCGAAGGCCACGTACTCCTCGAGGGGCCGCCAGGGACCGCCAAGACCTTGCTCGCCCGGACCTTCGCGGCCTGTCTCGGCCTCGACTTCAAGCGCGTGCAGTTCACGCCGGATCTCCTGCCTTCCGATTTGCTGGGGATCAATCTTTTCGATTTCCAAACCAGTCGCTTCACCCTCACCAAGGGACCGATCTTCACCGACTTCTTGCTCGCCGACGAGATCAATCGCACGCCGCCCAAGACCCAGGCGGCGCTGCTCGAGGCCATGCAAGAGCGCTCGGTGACCCTCGACGGCACCAACCACCGCCTCTCCGACGGCTTCCTGGTGGTGGCGACACAAAACCCCATCGAGCACGAAGGGACCTACCCGCTGCCCGAAGCCCAGCTCGACCGTTTCTTGATCAAGATCGAGGTGCCGTATCCGGATCGCGATGCCGAACGCGCGATCGTCAAGCTGCACGGCAACCGCACGGCCATGCCCGAGATCACCTCGTTCGGACTCCAACCAGCGGCCGATCTCGAGGCCGTACGCGCCATGCGCGCCGCCGTCCGGGACCTGCACCTGGCCGATGAGATGGCCGACTACATCGTCGACCTGGTGCGCGCCACCCGCGACCACGCTGCGGTGCTCCACGGCGGTTCGCCGCGCGCCGCCACCATGCTCGCCTCGGCCAGCCGCGCACGCGCTGCGCTCGACGGCCGCGATTTCGTCCTCCCCGACGATGTCAAAGCCCTCTATCTGCCGGTGCTTCGCCACCGCATCATCCTCAGTGCCGGCGCCGAGGTCGAGGGCCAAACCCCCGACCGGGTGCTCGGGAACATCCTCACCAGCATCGCAGCACCGCGATGACCCGGGCACCGAGCAGCCCGATGACCTCACAACCTACGGAGCGAATGTGGATTTGTGCGGGGGGCCTGAATGCGTGCCATCGACATCGACCGGGGCTGCGCGCACCGTCGCGTCGAGGATGATCGGGTGGACGAAACGCCAGCGATGCAGGTCGATGCGCGGTTGCTGCCGCGCGCGGTAGCGTCCGCTGGGCTGGCGCCGACGCTGCGGCTGCTCGCCCTCGCCTCGTTGCTCGGCGGCCTGGCCTTGCTGCCGATTCTCAACCTGCCGACGGCTTGGCCCCTGTGGCTTGCGGGCATCGGCCTGGCGGTGGCAGCAGCGACACTCGACGGCTTCTTGATCCCGCGCGCCAAGCGCTTCGAGCCTGTGATCTACGGACCCTTGCGGGTGTCGGTCGGCCGGGCATCGAGCGCCCGCGCTCGCTTCGCGCTGCCTGTGGGCACCTGGCAAGGCCCGTCCTGGCGTGGGCTCGCGGGCCGAGCAAGGCTCGATCTCGACCCACATTTCGATGCCGCGCCGAGCCTCGACATCCGCCTCGGCCAGGCACCCGCAGAGCTCGCCTGGCCGCTTCGGGCCCAGCGGCGCGGACGGGCCGCGATCCAAGCCCTGTGGCTGCGCTACGAGGGTCCGCTCGGCCTCATGCGCTGGACCGCACGCTTCGTGCTCGACCACCCGGTCGACGCCATCCCCGACCTCGATCTGGTGCGCGGTGTCGCACTTTCCGCCATCTCCAGCCGCAACGCACCGGCCGGCGCCAAGGTCGAGCGCTTCGCGGGCGACGGCTCCGAGTTCCATGCCATGCGCGCCTTCGTGCCCGGCCTCGACCGGCGCTGGATCGATTGGAAGGCCTCGGCCCGACATCGTCGCTTGCTCGCCCGCGAGGTACGCGCCGAGCGCAATCACCAAGTGGTGCTAGCGATCGATACCGGTCGCTTGATGGCCGAGCCGGTCGACGGCCTGCCCTTGCTCGACCATGCCATTCATACCGCGCTCGAGCTGGCCTGGGTGGCGCTCGGCCAAGGCGACCGGGTGGCGCTTTATGCCTTCGATCGTTTTGGCCACACTGCCAGCGGCCTGCGTTCCGGCACCCGAGGCTTGCGTGGCCTGATCGACCTCACCACCTCGCTCGCCTACTCCGAAGCCGAAACCAACTTCACCCTGGCACTGTCTCAGCTCGCAAGCCGACTGCGCCGCCGTGCCCTGATCCTCGTGCTCACCGACTTCGTCGACGCGGTCTCGGCCGAGCTGATGGTGGAAAACCTCAACCGATTGAGCCGCAGACACCTGGTGCTCTTCGTCGCCTTTCGCGATCCCGAGCTCGACCGCATCGCGCTGCGGCGACCCGAGACCCTGGCGCACGTCGAGGAAGCGACGGTGGCCGACCTCTTGTTACAAGAGCGCGAGGTGGTGCTCCGGCGCCTGGCGCGCGCGGGCATCCAGGCGATCGATGCGGTGCCGCGCGCGGTCGGCCCTCAGGTGCTCAACCACTACCTCGAGATCATGCGCCGCGAGCGGGTCTGACCACCAAGCAGCGATGGGCCAGCAGCCGACACTTCGTTCCTACACCTTTCGCAGCGAGCGCGAGGCATCCTGGCGCGACCTCGAAACCTTGCTCATGAAGGTCGAACGTGGCGGTATCGCCTCACTCGACACCGATCAGCGCTACGCGCTGCCAGCGCTTTATCGTGTGGCCCTTTCTTCGCTGTGCGTGGCCCGCTCGATCTCGCTCGACCACAACGTTCTCGCCTACCTCGAAAGCCTCGCCTGCCGCGCCTACCTGGCGGTCTACAGCAGCAAGCGCGGCTGGCGAGCGGCCATCGGTGACTTTGTGCTGCATCGCTTCCCAGGGCTGGTGTTTCGGCTCCGCGGCGTGCTCTTGGCCAGTGTCCTCCTGCTGATCGCCGGCGCCATGTGCGGCTACGTGGCCGTGGTGCAGGAGCCCGATCTTTACTTCAGCTTCGTCCCTGAAGCCATGGCCGGTGAACGATCGCCCGCCGCCAGCCGCGAGGAGCTCCTCGAGGCGCTCGGACCCGAGCACGACATCGATGCTCTGACGCTGTTCGCCAGCCAGCTCTTTGACAACAATGCGCGCATCGGCATGCTCGCCTTCGCGCTCGGCGTCTTCGGCGGGCTTCCGGCAGCGCTGCTGGTGCTGTCGAACGGCCTGACCCTCGGCGCCTACGTCGCCATCCACCAGCCGCACAACCTGCTGACAGAGGTTTGGGCGTGGCTCTTGCCCCATGGCGTCACCGAGCTACTGGCCCTTTGTTTGGGCGCTGCTGCCGGCCTGCACGTCGGCCTCGGTTGGCTTCTGCCCGGTCGTCATGGCCGCTTGGCCGCCATCGCGGTTCGGGGACGAGAAGGCGCGCTGGTGGTGCTCGGCGCGGTCGGCATGCTGATCATCGCGGCCTTGATCGAGGGTTTCTTCCGCCAACTGGTGAGCGACATGACGGCCCGATACGCCATGGCCGCTGCCACCGGCTTGCTGTGGTTGCTGTACTTCGGCGTGCTCGGTGCTCGGGCGAAATGAACGCGACTGCCGAGAGCCGGGCCGCGTTCGAGCTGGTGGCACCCGAGCATGTCTCGCTGCGCTTCACTCTCGCCGGTCGCGGCGACCGGGTCTCGGCGCTGATGCTCGATCTGACGATTCAGCTCGGATTGGTGCTGGCGGCCGCTGTGTTCATCCAAGCCTTCTCCGGCGCTGGCACGGCGGTCTTCGTGCTGCTTTCCTTTCTCGTGCGCAACTTCTACTTCACGGTCGCGGAGACCTACTGGCGCGGTCAGACACCGGGCAAGCGGAAAATGGGGATACGGGTAGTGGCGCGTGACGGCGGACCGCTCAATGTCGACCAAGTCTTCGCCCGCAACCTCACCCGTGACCTCGAAGTCTTCCTGCCGATCACCCTGCTGCTGGCACCCGAGGCCCTGATCCCCGACGCCGGTCCTTGGCTCAAGCTGATGCTGGCGGCATGGGTGCTGGCGGTCGCCATCGTTCCCTTCGCCAACCGCCACCGAGCCCGGATCGGCGATCTGGTCGCTGGCACGCTGGTGGTGCGCGGGCCACACGCCGCGCTCGACATCGACCTGGTCGAGGGCGATCCTCTGCGCCACGCGGAAGATCTCGCCGCCTACAGCTTCACCCCCCAACAGCTCGCCATTTACGGCATCCGCGAGCTGCACGTGCTCGAGAGCGTGCTGCGCCGCCCACCATCGGAACGCCGCGATGAGCTCCTCGACGCGATCGCCGAAAAAATCCTGCGCAAAACCCAATGGGAGCCCCACCGCACCGGCATCGACGTGCCGCTCTTCCTTCAAGCCTTCTACACCGCCCAACGCGCCCACCTCGAGAAAAAGCTCCTCTTCGGTACCCGGCGGGAAAGAAAAGTACGCTAGCGCACGGTCTTGGTGGCGAGAACTCCGAGCCGGTGATGCTTGCGGATCTGCTGGCTCCAGGTGGTGGCGATGCGGGCTTCTCGGGCCAACCCGGGCCACTTCTCGACCGCCGTGGCAACCTCCTCGCGGAGCGTCTCGGCACGGCCTCGTTTCCTGCCCACGGCACCCGCACAGCGACGAAAGTCCGCCAGGGTGAAGTCGTCTCGCTTGCCGTTCATGCTCAGGTGAAACCCCGGCTCGGACGCAGATTTGCCCCGTGCCCACCTCCTGGGTACCGGGATTCCAGGCGGTGATGGCCTTGGCGCGCGCACCACTGGCAGAGGTGTCGACACGAATAATACTTTCGAGAGCTTATCGCCTACCTTTGCTGCCTAGCGCAGCGCGACAATCCCGGCGCGGGGCCAGGACCTGGGAGTGGAATGGCCTGCTGCTCGCCACAGCCAACGGGTGACAGCACGAAACCCAACCACACGGCAACCCGTCGCTTCTGACGAATCACGCGAGGAATCCTCGTCACGTCGCCGATTCTGGCGAATCTCTGGGAATGCACAGGTGCGGGCGACCTCGCTCGCGCAATCCGCGGGGTAAGGCGATGGCGACGTCCTAGACGCGGGGCCCGGCGTCCTTGACGGCTTCGCTCGCGCCGCCGGCATACTTGGCGAAGTTGTCGCGGAACAGGCCGGCGAGCTTGCGGGCATCCGCGTCGTAGGCAGCCTTGTCGGCCCAGGTGGTGCGCGGGATGAGGATCTCGGCGGGTACTTGTGCACAGGCGGTGGGCACTGCCACCCCGAACACCGGATCTTCGACGGTCGCGGCAGCCGCCAAGCTGCCGTCGTGGATGGCGTCGACGATCGCGCGCGTGTGGCGCAGCTTGATCCGTGCACCGACGCCGAAGCCGCCACCCGACCATCCGGTGTTCACCAGCCAGGCGCGGGCATCGTGCTGTTTCATCTTGGCCGCCAGCAGCTCCGCGTACTTGGCAGGGTGCCAGGCCAAGAACGGGCCGCCGAAGCAGGGCGAAAAGGTCGTCTGCGGGTCGACGATCCCGACTTCCGTGCCTGCGACCTTGGCGGTGTAGCCGCTAATGAAGTGATACATGGCCTGCTCCGGGGTCAGCCGGCTGACCGGCGGCAGCACGCCGAAGGCGTCGCAGGTCAGGAAGATGACATTCGACGGGTGAGCGCCCACGCACGGGATGCGCGCGCCCTCGATGTACTCGATCGGATAGGAGCCGCGGGTATTCTTGGTAAGCGAGGTGTCTCGGTAGTCGACCTCGCGGCTTTGCGCATCGAAGACCACGTTCTCGAGCAGCGAGCCGAAGCGCAACGCGCGGTAGATATCCGGCTCCGCCTCCGCGCTCAGATCGATGACCTTGGCGTAGCATCCGCCATCGATATTGAACACTCCGCGGTCGGTCCAACAGTGCTCGTCGTCACCGATCAACTTGCGCTGGGGATCGGCGGAGAGCGTGGTCTTGCCGGTTCCCGAAAGGCCGAAGAACACCGAGGTGTCGCCCCCGGCACCCTGTGTCGCCGAGCAGTGCATGGACAAGATACCCTTCTTCGGCATCAGGTAATTCATGACTGTGAACACGCCCTTTTTCATCTCTCCGGCATACTCCGAACCCAGGATCACGAACTCGCCACGCGCCAACGACAGCGCGATCGAGGTCTCGCTGGTGACACCCTCGATGCTGGGATCGGCGGCAAAGCCACCGGCGTTGATCAGCACGTAGTCGGGCTTGCCAAAGCTCGCAAGCTGCTCAGGGGTCGGCCGCAGCAACATATTATGCATAAACAGGGCATGGTAGGGGCGCGCACAGAGGACGCGGACCTTGATCTGATGCTCCGGATCCCAGCCCCCAAAGGCGTCCACGCAGTACAGCAAAGGGCAGCCGTTGAGCTTATCGATGGCCCAGGCGCGCACCTGCTCGAAGCTGGCGGGCGACAGCGGCCGATTGACCTCGCCCCACCAGATGTCGGCCTCTGAGTCCGGCTCGCGCACGATGCGCTTGTCGTTGGGACAACGACCCGTCTTGTCGCCGGAGTAGGCGATCAAGGCGCCGTTGGCGGCGATCACCGAGCCCTGCTCGTTGCGCAAGGCATGCTCATACAGAAGCGCTGGTGCCGGGTTGCGGACCACATTCTCGACCGTGATGCCGAGGTCGGCCAGGGAGATTCGCTCTGCCATTTTCACTCCTCGAAAAATGCGCGCTTGGGGGATCAGCGGCGGGGATGTAGCGCGCCGCTCGCGTCGCTTTGAGGCCATTGATGGTAGCAGATGTAAGCGCCGATCAACCGCACGCAAGGGTGGTCTTCGCCAGCGGCTGGGTACCGGCCTCGAGGTCCAGCAGCACGCGTTTCATGGCCAGCCCGCCGGCAAAGCCGGTGAGCGAGCCGCCGGCACCGATCACCCGATGGCACGGGATGACGATGGGCAGCGGATTTTGCCCGACCGCACGCCCGACCGCGCGGGCCGATCGCGGTCGGGCGAGTGCGGTGGCAATCTGGCCATAGGTTTGGGTGTCACCAAATGGAATATCCAACAACCAGCGCCAGACGGCCCGTTGGAAGTCGCTGCCGCGCGGCGCCAGCTTGAGGTCGAACTGCTGGCGCCGGCCAGCGAGGTAGGCGCCGATCTGCTCGCGGGCCGCGGCGAGGCGCGCGCGATCACGCGGGCGGCTCGCCGCCGCGATCGCCAGCCAACGCAGCGCATCCGGCCGCTTGTCGCCGTCGAGAAAGGCGATATGGACCAAGCAGCCCTCGGCGTCGACACTCAGCGCGAGACGGCCCAAGCGGGTGGGCAAGACATCGTAGGCATAGGGCGCGGGTCGCCTCGTGGCTCGCTGCGCGGTGATGGCGGCTGGGGCGGGGGTCTCGATCACGGTCTGGGTCATGGCTGTTGGTCCTTTGGAGGTTGGTACCAAAGATGAAACGTGGCGAGGCTTCGATCCGGTGAAAACGGCATCATCCAGGCCCTGGTCGCTGCCGGATCGGGGCGTTCGTCGAGCCCATAGACCGCGGCCAGCCGGCGTGCAAGGGCCACATCACCCACTGGCACACAGTCCGCGAAGCCCCAGGTTCGCATCAGCAAGTAGCCGACCGACCACGGACCGAATCCCGCCCGAGCGAGCAGCAAGGGTTCGATCCTGGTGGCGAGCGCAAAGTCGGTTTCGAGCGGTAGGTTGCCGGTCGTGACATCGGTGGCCGCCGCCAGCACTCCCGTGGCCTTGCGTGCGGAAAAGCCCAGGGCCCGCAGCTCACGGGCCGACAGCGCAGCGACCGCCGCGGCTGTGGGCGGCGCGTAGAGCCCGTCCCCGAGCTCGGTGCTGGTGCGCGCGATCAAGCGCCGGCGAAGAGCGAAAGCAGAGGCCAGGCTCACCTGCTGGCCAGCGATGACCCACAGCAACCCCTCGAAGACGTCACGCGTGCGCGGCACCACCAGCCCCCGCTGGCGCGGGACGAGCGCTGCCATGCGCGGCTCAGCGCGCGAACGACGCTCGAAGGGTCGCGGGTCGTGACCGAGACCGAACAGCCGCAGCAGGATGCGGTGGGCCTGAAGCGCAGCGTCCCCGGGCATCGGGAATGCGCTCTCCAGCCGGCACTGCGCACGGCGTGCGCGAGCACCGCTCTCGATCACAACATGCAAGCGCGCGGGCACCTGCGCTTCGCCCAGGCGCACACCGAGACACAGATCGTGGCCCTTGACCCGCTCCGTCAGGCTCTGCGCATCGCGACCGAGGTAGCGAAGCAGCGGCGCGATGGCGAGCCACAACGGCAGCGCCAGGACGAAACGGTCGGCATGGCGGAGCGCACGCAGGCCGCTGGGTGTCATGCAGGTGATCCGTCGAACATTCTTGCCGAAGGAAGACAGACCTCCGAAACCGACATCGAACGCGATCTCGGCTGCGGAGCGCTGTGTCTCGACCAGGAGCCGACAAGCGCGCGCCACCCGCAGTCTCACCAGCAGCTCGGCCGGGGTGAGATGGTAATGATGGCGTACCAGCTCGGTCAGCTTGGAGGTACCGACCTCTATGGCGGTGGCCAGCGCACGGACCGATCCGATGGCGGAGGGATCGCGAACGAGCTCCGCAACCTGCGCTTCGAGCCGGCTGCGATCGGGATCCTCGCCCTGGTAAAAGCGATCCGGCCGGCAGCGGCGGCAGGCACGAAAGCCCGCCGCTTCCGCCTGCTCGAGGCACTGGTAGAAACGGACGTTCTCGGGACGCGGCTTGCGCGCGCTGCACGATGGCAGGCAGTAGATGCCGGTGGTGACGACCCCGGTGAGGAAACGGCCGTCAAAACGGCGGTCGCGCGAGACGAATGCATTCAACATCCGCTGTCGACTGAGGGCCATGGCGAGACCCTACCAACCGTCCTTTGGAGCGGCTACCGAAATCGACCGCCGGAATTTTTCATCCTTCCTCGACGGTCGCTGCCGGCGGCGAATCCGCGCTCCAGCGCGCTTCGAGCGCGACACCCAGGCCATCCGCCATGCGGTTGACGTAGGCGTAGTAGCCGGTCACCTGGTTGATGTCGAGGATCGCGCGGTCATCGAAGCCCGCATTGCGCAGCGCTGCCACATCGGCCTCGACCATCGCCCACGGCGTGCGCGTGAGCTTGTCGGCGTAGGCGAGCATGGCCTTCTCGGCCGCGCTGATCGACGCGCTGCGAAAGTCCTCGCCCAGGGCTTGGGCCAGGGCCGGATCGCCGGTGAGTGCACGGAGACCCGCTCCGTGGTGGGTCAGTCAGTAGTGGCACTGATTGGCTGCCGACACGCACACCGCGATCATCTCGCGCTGGGCACGGCTGAGCGGCGATGGTCCATACATCAGCGTGCGGTACAGCATCAGGTGCGCACGCAGGGATGCCGGATGCAGGCTGTGGATGGCGAGAATATGATCGATTTCATCATTGGCTCCATCCGCGCCAGCATTGCTGCCCGCAGCACTGCGGTACAGGCGATCGAGCTGCTTGTCCGCTTTCGCTTCGGTCGCCGAAAGCACACGAATCCACGCCATGCGGGTTCTCCTTCAAGCCGGGACGTCCCGTCGCCGGCCGACAACGGCTCCCGGCCGGACGTTTCGCGGTCTGGAGGGTATAGCATCTGCGGAGCATGTCCGCAAATCCACCCACCGGCCTCGCCATTCGCCCGAGCGCTTGTCCGCTCGACTGCCCCGACCACTGCAGCCTCGACGTGACGGTGGCCGACGCGCGCGTGGTGCGCATCGCTGGCAGCCGCCGGTCACCACTCACCCGCGGCTTCATCTGCACCAAAGTGCGCCGCTTCGGCGACCGCGTCTACGGGCCACACCGGCTGCGCCAGCCCGCACTGCGCCAAGGCGCGAAGGGTGCCGGCGACTTTCGACCGGTGGGCTGGGACGAGGCCCTGGACCAAGTGGCCGCCCGCTTGCGGGCGACGGCGGAGCAACACGGCGCAGCCTCGATCCTGCCGCTGTCGTACGGCGGTTCCAACGGCATGCTGTCGCAGGGTACGACCGACGCGCGTTTGTTTCGTCGCCTGGGCGCAGCGCGCCTCGCGCGCACGGTATGCGCGGCTCCGACCGGCATGGCGATGCGGGGTCTGTACGGCAAGATGCCCGGCGTCGCCTTTGAAGATTATATCCACGCCAAGATGATCGTGGTCTGGGGCGCCAATCCTTCGGACTCAGGCATCCATCTCGTTCCCATCATTCGCCAGGCGCAGGCACAAGGCGCCAGCTTGGTGGTGGTCGACCCGCGCCGCACGCCACTGGCCAAGCAGGCCGACCTGCATCTCGCGCTGCGGCCGGGCACCGACTTGCCCTTGGCCCTGGCGCTGATCCGCTGGTTGTTCGCCCACGGCGGCGCGGATCGCGCCTTCCTCGAAGCCCACACCACCGGTGCCGAGGCGCTTGGTGCGCGCGCCGAGACCTGGACGCTCGAGCGCGCCGCCGCCGTCTGCGACCTCGACGCCAACGACATTCAGCGCTTCGCCGAGCGCTACGGCGCGACCAGCCCGGCGGTCATCCGCAGCGGCTGGGGCCAAGAACGCAATCGCAATGGTGGCTCGGCCACGGCCGCCATCCTCGCCCTGCCCGCGGTCGCGGGCAAATTCGGTGTTCGCGGCGGCGGCTTCACCATGTCCAACTCGAGCGCCTGGAAGCTCGACGCCGAGCCCCTGATCGCGGCCGAGCCGCCCGACGTACCTTCGGTCAACATGAACCGGCTCGGCCGTCATCTGCTCGGTCTCGCGGCGCCCAAGGTGCACGCGCTCTTCGTCTACAACGCCAACCCTTTAGCGACCTTGCCGGAACAAGAGCGGGTGCGGGCCGGTCTCGCGCGCGAGGATCTGTTCACCGTCGTTTTCGAGCAGGTGATGACCGACACCGCGCGCTACGCCGACGTGGTGCTTCCCGCCACCACCTTCCTCGAGCATCGCGAGCTGCAAAAAGGCTACGGCGCGATGTCGCTGCAAGAGGGCAGGCCGGTGATCGCGCCGGTGGGCGAGGCGCGGCCCAACATCGAGGTTTTTGCCGACCTGATCCGACGTCTCGGATTCGAGAACAAAGGCGAGGCCCAAGACGCGACCGCCTTCGCCGAGCATCTCCTGGCGCCGATCGACGCCGGCGGTATCGCAGCCCTGGCGCGCGGCGAGGTCCTCGACCCACCGAGCGGGGCGCGACCGGTGATGTTCGTCGATCACGGACCGCGCACCGCAGACGGCAAGGTGCACCTCTTCCCGCAAGAGCTCGACGCCCAAACGCCGCATGGCCTCTACACCTACCAGGAGGATCCGGGCAGCGAGCGCTATCCCCTGGCGCTGATCTCGCCCGCCACCCGGCGCACCATCTCCTCGACCCTCGGTGAGCTGCATCGCGGCCGGGTCGCGGTCGAAATCCACCCCACAGACGCCGCACGCCGCGGGATCGCGAACGGCGACGCGGTCAAGGTGTGGAATGCGCTCGGTGAGGTGCATTCGTTGGCGCGTCTGAGCGCTGACCTACGACCGGGCGTGGTGTTTTTGCCGAAGGGAATCTGGTCGCACAACACGGACAACGGTGCCACGGCCAATGCCTTGGTCCCGGCCACCCTCGCCGACCTCGGCGGTGGCGCCTGCTTCAATGACGCCCGCGTCGAGATCGCACGCCGATGACCTTGGAGCGGGTGCCACATCGGGTCGAAGCCATCGACTGGTCGGCCTGGCAGCCCACGGATCGCGCCACCCTGGTGTTCGTGATTCGGCAGGGAGAAATCCTGCTGATTCGCAAGAAGCGCGGTCTGGGGGCCGGCAAGATCAACGGTCCGGGTGGCCGCATCGACCCGGGTGAAACCCCACGCCGCTGCGCTGTGCGCGAGCTGCGCGAGGAGCTCGGTGCCACGCCCTGCTCGATGCGCGCCATGGGTGAGCTACGCTTCCAATTCGTCGACGGCTACGGCATCCATGTGTACGTTTTTCGTGCCGACGCCTATGTCGGAATTCCGCGCGAGAGCCCCGAGGCCATTCCCCTGTGGACCCCTCTCGAGGACCTTCCGTACGACCAGATGTGGGCTGACGATCGCCTGTGGCTGCCGCGCATGCTGCGCGGCGAGCAGCTCGATGGCCGCTTCCTCTTCGACGGCGACCAACTGCTCGACCACGCGCTCAGACCACCGTCTGGGGCCACCGTCTGAGCCCATCGTCTGAGCCCATCGTCTGGGCCTGTACGCTGAGCCTGTACGCTGGTCAAGGTGGCCGCCGGCCCGGCGATCCCGCACCGGCCGGCGCGCCCCGCGAGGACCGATTCCAGGCCTCGGTCGCGAGCAGGCCCTGCGATGCGATATCCTTGCCCGGCTGCATGGGCACAATCGACCGGGTGGGAGAGGGATAGAGGGCACGACGATGGCTGAAACCACCGCTGGATCTCCCCCCATGATCTTCGACCTGTCTGCGATCACGACGCCCGATGCGATCGACCTCTGGGCCGAGCGGATCTTCGCGGGCCCACCCGCGCCCGAGGGCGTGCTGCACGTGATGGCGGTGGCGCGCCGCGCACAGGGCGACCTGGCCGCGCTGGCGCTCGGCGATGGCGCGCCGCGCTGCGATGAGGATCGTTTCGCGCTCGCCTTGGCGCGCGCCCGGGCGGACGCGTTGCTCACCACCGGCGCCATTGTGCGCCAGGAGCCGGGATTGCACCACGGCAGCCGCGCGCTGACGGCGTCGCTGCCTGCCTCACTGGCCGCTGCCTTCGCGGCCTGGCGCCAGCGAGGCGGCCGCCGCCGGCCCGCCACCACGGTCATCATGACCCGCAGCCGCGACCTCGATCTCGACCACCCGCTGTTTGCCGACGGCGGACCGGTGATCGTCTTCACCGGCGCGGACGCGCCCACGCGCTTCGGCATCGATCTCGCCCGCCGCGGCGCCATGTTGATCAGCGATTCACATCCGAGCCTGGCACGCTGCCTCGCACGCCTGGCGCAGGCCGGGCTCGCGGCGGTGACGGTGGAAGCGGGCGCGAGCGTTGCGCGCGGCCTGTACCAACCGCCCTACGCGGTCGACGAGCTGCTGCTCTCGACGCTCGAACCCGAGGCGCTCGAGCCCGGGCAGACACGCGGCATCTTGCTGCGAGAAGACCAGCTCAACGCACGCCTTAGACCCGTGGCACCGGCCTACGAAACGCGCACGGAAGCTGGCCTCTGGCGCCTGCGACGCTGGCGGCGCTGAGCCCCGCCGGGGCGATCTTCCGTGGTACGGTCGGCCCCGATTTCAGCCCAGGAGACTCCCGCCATGATCGATCCCAAGCACGTTCACGAGACCCTTCGCCGCCATCAGCTCACCGACGGCTTCTCCCTCGTCCTCGACCTCGAGCGTTCCCAAGGTGCCTGGCTGGTCGATGCCATGAGCGGCGAGCGCTACCTCGACTGCTTCACCGGCTTCGCTTCGTGGCCGATGGGCTACAACCACCCGATGATGAACGAGCCGGGGTTCGTGGAGGAGATCACCGTGGCCGCGCGCAACAACCCGGCCAACTCCGACCTGTATACGACCTCCATGGCGTCGTTCGTCGAGGCCTTCAGCTCGCGGGTCACACCCCGCCAGTTCCCCTACCACTTCTGGATCTCCGGCGGCGCGCTGGCGGTCGAAAATGCGATGAAGGTAGCCTTCGATTGGAAGGCTCGCAAGCTTGGTCGCCGCGACATGCAGGAGAACGTCGACGACCTGGTGATTCTGCATTTCCAGCAGGCCTTCCACGGCCGCTCCGGCTACACCATGAGCGTGACCAACACGCTGCCGGACAAGGTGGGTCTTTACCCACGCTTCAGCCACTGGCCGCGGGTGCATAACCCGTTCCTGGTCTTCGACCTCGAAGGCCGCGTGGCCAACGACATCGAGGCCGAAGAAGCGCGCGCTGCGGCCGAGATCGAAGCTGCTTTCCGGCGCCACGGCAAGCGAGTGGCGGCGATCCTGATCGAACCGATGCAGGGCGAGGGCGGTGACAACCACTTCCGTCCGGAGTTTCTCAAGAAGCTGCGCGCGTACGCCGACACGCACGATGCGCTGCTGGTGCTGGATGAGGTGCAGACCGGGTTTTTCGGCAGCGGCACGCCATGGATGTGGCAGCAGCTTGGTGTCGAGCCCGATGTCGTGGCCTTCGGCAAGAAGACCCAGGTGTGCGGAATCTACGCAGGAAGGCGTTTGGACGGGGTTGAAGACCATGTTTTCAAACGATCAAGCCGCATCAGCTCCACCTGGGGTGGTAGCTTGACGGACATGGTTCGTTGCCGGCGCTTCATCGAGATCATCGAAGCCGAGAACCTGAGCGCCAACATCAGGGCGCGGGGGGAGCAGTTGCTCGCGGGTTTGCGCGCGCTGGCCCATGAGCACGGCGGGCTGTCGAATGTGCGAGGGATGGGCACGCTGGTGGCGCTCAGCGCGCCCAGCGCCGAGGCGCGCAAAGAGTTGCTGCACGCTTGCTACGACCAAAAGCTGCTGGTGCTGCCTTGCGGCGGGCGCTCGCTGCGCTTCCGGCTGCCGTTCGTGATCACCGCGGAGGAGATTGCGATCGCCCTCGAGCGTCTGGCGGCTGCGGTCGCACGCGGTCACACGCGGAGCCTGACCACGGCCGGCTAGCCGGAGGGGCCCCGCGCATGAGCATCACGCCCTCGGTCCTGGTGTTAGACGCGCTTTGGTACCTGGTCTTTCTCTTCTCCATCACCCTCCACGAGGCCGGCCACGCCTGGGCCGCCTACCGTCTGGGAGACCCGACCGCCTACGAAGGCGGACAGGTCAGCCTCGACCCACTGCCCCACGTCCGCCGCGAGCCTTTCGGCATGGTGCTGGTACCGGTGATCTCGCTCTTGCTGTCGGGCTGGCCGCTGGGGTGGGCGAGTGCGCCCTATGATCCGCTGTGGGCCGACCGTCACCCGCGCCGCGCAGCCTGGATGGCGCTCGCCGGCCCGGCCGCCAACCTGCTGCTGGTGTTGCTGGCGATGATCGCGGTCTGGGTCGGCGTTTTCGCCGGCGTGTTCCAGCCTCCCGAGACCATTCACGGGCTCACGGACATGGTCGCCGCCAGCGCGCCAGGCGCCGCAGGGGCCGTGGCCACGCTGATCTCGCTGTTGTTTTCACTCAATCTGCTGCTCTTTGCGTTCAACCTGCTGCCCCTGCCACCGCTCGATGGCTCCGGCGCTCTGGCGTTGGTGATCGGTCCCGAGCTCGCCTCTCGCTACCACGCCTTCGTTCGCCAGCCGATGATCGCCATGCTGGGACTGATCGTCGCCTGGAACGTCTTTCCCCAGATCTTCTCCCCGCTCAAGGTCCTGGCACTCAACCTGCTCTACCCAGGGGCCGGCTACATCCCGACGGGCTGAGGGCTGGCCGGGCCGCGATCGTCATGCCTTGGTCGGCTTTCGAGAAGCTGGGAGTGCCAGCCGGCGACAAGGAGCACGGAGTAGACTCCGTTCGAGATGATATGCACACCCTCGCTTCTGGCCTCCTGCCGAGCGTGAACGAGGCACCCAAACGCCGTCCCCGCTGCGGCCCCGAGGACGGTGCCCGATGACAGCGGTTCTCGCCGTCGACGACCTCGCCAAGGCCTACGGTGAGACCGTGGCGCTCGATGGCGTCTCGTTCACCGTCGGGCGCGGTGAGGTGTTCGGCCTGCTCGGCCCCAACGGCGCGGGAAAGTCGACGCTGATTCGCATCCTGATGGACATCATCCGCAGCGATCGCGGGACGATCGCGGTCTTCGGCGAGCGCCATCACCGCAGCCACCTCGACCGGATCGGCTACCTGCCCGAGGAGCGTGGCCTGTATGCCAAGCACAAAGTGCTCGAGGTCATGGTCTACCTGGGACGCCTCAAAGGCCTCGACCGCGCCACCGCCCACGCGCGTTCGCTCGCCTGGCTCGATCGGTTCGATCTCGGCCACACGGCCAGGTGGCGGATCGACAGGCTGAGCAAGGGCATGTCCCAGAAGGTGCAGATCGCCACGGTGCTGCTTCCCGAGCCAGAGCTGTGCGTGCTCGACGAGCCCTTCTCGGGCCTCGATCCGGTCAACGTTCGGCTGGTCGAGACGCTGATCCGCGAGCGGCGTGCCGGCGGCTGGGCGACGATTCTCTCGACCCACCAGATGGGCCAGGTGGAAAACCTCTGCGACCGGGTGGCGATGATCCATCACGGCCGGCGTGTGGTCTACGGCACCCTCGGCGACGTTCGGCGCGCGCACTCGCTGCCCGAGGTCGGTGTCGACAGCCCGGGCCCACTGCCGCCTTTGGACGGCGTTGTCGAGGCGCTGCCAGAAGGTACGGGCCGGTGGCGCTTGCGCCTGAGCAAGGACATGGACGCGCAACGGGTTCTCGCCGCGCTTCTCGAGCACGGCGTACGCATCGAGCGTTTCGAGCGGTTGCTCGCACCCATGGCGGACATCTTCATCCGCGTCGCCCGCGGCGACGTGGCGCCGGAGGAGGAACGGTGATGCGCGGTGCCAAGGTCAAAACCATCGCGGGCTTCGAGCTGGTCTCGACCATCCGCCGGCCGGCGTACCTGACCACCACCTTTGGCATGCCGCTTTTCCTGGCTGCATATGTTGTATTCGGCATGCTCATCGGCAGTTCATTCGCCCGGTCCGAGAAGAAGGTTTCGGTCTATGGCCTGATCGACCTCGCGCACGCCCTCGATCTCGGGGCCGACACCGCGATCAGCAAGCTCGATCTGCCCTCCGAAGCGCTCTCTTTGCTCAAAAGCACGGGTGCCGGCAAAGTCCTCGCGAACGCGGGCCAAGACCTGAGCGCGACCTTCCGGCCGTATCCCGACGAAGCTGGTGCCCGCGCGGCGTTGGCAGACGGCACCATCAGCGCGTACTACCGCCTCGGCCCCGACTACCACGCCTCCGGGCACGTGGACGTCTACTTCCCGCCGGACGCGTCGTTCAACGAGAGCGGCGCCCGCTCGAGCTTGCAACGGCTGCTGCGCAATGCCTTGCTGGCGCGCACTGTGGCGCCCGACGACGCCGCCCGCATCGCGCGGCCGATCGGCGAGACCGCGGCGTGGACAATCACCGAAGAAGGAGAGGTCACCCGGCGCGCGCGGGGCGCTCAGGTGGCCGGTGTGGTGATCCCGATCGCCTTTGCCATTCTCCTGTTCATTTCCTTGGCCATGAGCACCGGCTACCTGATACAAGGTACGGCCGCAGAAAAAGAGAGCAAGGTGGGCGAGGTGCTGCTCGCCGCCGCCGGACCGGACGAGATCCTGTTCGGCAAGCTGCTCGGCCTCGGCGGCGCAGGTTTGCTGCAGATCTCCGTGTGGTTCGGCATGATCGTGCTGGCAGCCTACCTATTCGCGGCCACCTTCGCCTCGCTCGGCGTCAAGGTCCCTTGGGTGGCACTCGCGGCCGCGCCGCCGTTCTTCGCTCTGGCCTACTTCTTCATGGGCAGCTTGATCCTCGGCACGAGCTCCCTCGGCAAAAATTTCAAGGAGGTGCAGCAGTTGGGCATGGTGTGGTCGCTGGCCAGCGCCCTGCCGCTGATGTTCATCGGCATCTTGGTGAGGGACCCAAACGGCCTGCTGGGCCACCTCATGACCTGGATCCCGTTCTCGGCTCCGGTCACCGTCGTACTCCGTTTGTCGCTCGGCCCGGATGGCATCGCGTGGTGGGAGGTCGCGGGTACATTTGCCATCATGATCGCTGCCACTTGGCTGGCGCTTGGGCTCGGAGCGCGCCTCTTTCGTATCGGCCTCTTGCTCACCGGCAGCCGACCGAAGTGGCGCGAGCTGCTGCGCCAGGCGAGGCTCGGCGGTGCATAGACCCCGTTACGACCGCGGGGGATTCGGTGTGCGTTCCGCTTCAACGATCGATCGGTTCGATCAGCGACGGACGGTCGTTGGCCGGGCGGTTGACTTCGCGACTGACCGGCCGCGGTTGTAGGAGATCGTCGCGCGCCGCGACCAGCAGCGGCGCGAGATCGTGCCGCTCGGCCACGGGATCGAGCCAGGTGGCGGCTGCTGGGTGATCCAAGATCACCGGCATGCGGTGGTGGATCGGGCGCAGGGTGGCGTTGGCTTCGGTGGTCAGGATGGTGAAGGTGTCGAGCGGCTGCTCACCCTTTTCCCAACGGGCCCAGAGCCCCGCCAAGAGCAGGCCCCGGCCGTCCGGGCGGCGGATGTGAAAGGGCTGCTTGGCGCCGGTGGCCGGCTGCCACTCGTAGAAACCGTCGGCGAGCACCAGGCAGCGCCGATGCGCGAAGCTATGGCGAAAGGCTGGCTTGCTGGCTGCGGTCTCGGCCCGCGCGTTGATCATGCGGTTGCCGATCGCCGGATCCTTGGCCCACAGCGGCACCAGGCCCCAGCGCACGTTGGCCACCGCCCAGGTGCCGGTGTCGCGTCGCGGACGCACGATCGGCACCGCTTGGCTGGGCGCGATGTTGTAGCGCGGCTGAAGTGGCTGAAGCACCTCGACATCGCCGACTTCACAAAGCTCCTCGACGATCGCCTCGGGCTGGGTCAGGGTGTAGCGTCCGCACATGCTCCCTCATCCCTCGATGGGGCGATCACGGTGATGGCCCGCCCCGGGGCGACGGGCTACGGCGTGGTATTCGACCACAGCGAGGTATCGCCGGATTCGAAGCCGTCCGCGAAGACCACGCCCAAGGTGGCGCGGCGGGGCGGCAGTTGGACCTGCTGGCTGCCGCTGTCGAGCACGATATCGAAGACATCGGTGCCACTCGGCGCACCGAGGGTCAGCGGCACCTCGTAGCTGCCGTCAGCATTGGCCACCAGCGCACCGATGGTGGTCACCTGCTGGCTCTGCGCCGCGTGGGTGACGGTGACGCTGATCAGCGCCTCGGCGCCGAGCGCCGTGCCCTGCCAGTCGCGCGGCACGATACGCAGACGGAAGCCGCCGGTTTCAGCGGTAAACCCGAGGTTGCTGGCGACCGCGTCGGGCTCGCCGACAAGCCCCACCCGCCAGGCATCGAACATCGTTCGCAGGGTGAACACCGGATCTGGATCCGCTGCTGTTTGGTTGGGAACGTTGAAGTCGAGAAAGTAGATGCCATCGGCGCAGCCGAGCGGCAAACAGGCGTTGTCGTCGACATCGCCGACCCGCGCCACGATCATGTAGCCAACATCCGCGGCCTTGGTGAACGATGCTGGCGGCGCGCCGCAGCCGGTGGGATCGGCCGGCGAGCACGAGCAGCGGCCATCGCCACCCATGGCACGAGCGGCTTCCATCGCCGCCATCAACCGCTCGGGCAAATCGCCGGCGGTGGTGGTGAAGGCCTGCTCGGCCGCCAGCACCACCGCGCTCCCGGTGAGCACATTGCCCTGGATGGCGTAGTAGGTGTTGCCGAATCGACCGACCACGCCGGAGGCATGGGCACCGTTTTGCGCACCGGTGGCGGTGGCACTGTCGCCACCAAAACGGTCCGGTCCGGTGTCGGCCAGCCCGTGCTGGTGCACCGGTTCTTGGGGCAGGGCCTGGAGCTGCATAAAGATAGCGTCGCTCGAAAGGCCATTCATGAAGCCATTGAACATGATCTGTCGTCGTTGGCCCGTCGTGTCGACGGCCGACTGGGCCGCGCCCGCCCCTTTGCCCACCACCACTGCCGGCGAAAACGCTTTGAGATCGAGATTCGCGACGCAGGTCGCTGAACCCACGACCACTTCCTGCGTCTCGGCGTCGGCAGCGACGATCGACCAGGTGGCAGCGGCGGGCGAGGCGAGAAGGGCGAGCGAGGCGAGCAGGGCAACCAGTCCGAAGCGATCGCAGCGGTTCATCATGGGCCTCCAGGCGTGGCGGGTCGATGGCGCATCGAGGTCGAGCGCAAGTATGGGCTTTCTTGGGATCCAACGGCAAAAGATCAATACGGCGTTGCCCGCGGGGTCGGATGGCCTACCCTCGGCCATCCGAGTGTCGCCCGGCACTGCGTCTGAGCCCCGTCATCCCAGCGTCACGGCGTGGAAGCCGACCATTGCGAGGTATCGCCGGACTCGAAACCATCGGCAAAGATGCCGCCGACGCTCGTGCCGAGCACGGCGATCGGCAGCGAAGCGACCGGAATGCCCGCATCGTTGGGGCGCAGGCTGAGGCTGGCGAACTGGAAGGCCGCGGGCAGTGGCAGGCTGAAGATCACGGCCGAGATGTCGAGAACCTGGCAGCCGGCCGGCGCCAGCGTGAAGCTTGCCGGGCTGACGCTGATTTCGAGCCCGGCGACGCTGCTGGTGCTCGCCGTCCACAAGACACTGCTCGCTGCCGTGCTGCACACCGTCCGCGTCCAGCCGCAGCTTCCAGGGCACGCGCCGGACTTCATGCTTGCGACGTTGAGCGTTTGGGGATCGCCGCCGAGGCCAGGATTGGCCGCCTGGTACGCGGCACCTGTTTCATCGAGCACCAGGCCGGCCCGGGCCGCGCGCGTCAGATCGACCCGGCCTGCGCCGCGGGCGAAAGGTGTCGCTGGCGTGACGCCATCGTCGTCGAGCACCCCGCTGACCTTGGCCGTGCTCATCAGCGCCGACTTGACCTCGGACGGTGTCCAGGCCGGATGCACCGAGCGCACCAGCGCGGCCGAGCCGGCGGTATGCGGACTCGACATCGAGGTTCCGGAGAGGGTGCCGAAATCCGGGCCGGGAAAGCCTGGGATACTGCCGGCGTTGACCGCCGCATAGATGCTTACGCCCGGGTTGGTGACATCGGGCTTGAGCACATCGAGGTCGGAGGGACCACGGCTCGAGAAGCCTGCCATCACGTCACCCTGCGCCGGGTCGAGCACCAGGCTGCCGCTGGTGATGGTCGCCGTGTGGCCGCTGCCGGTGGCCAGCCAGGTGCGCAGAATGCCGGCATCGGCGGTGTCGACATGAATCGCCGGAATCACGTGGGGATCGGCATTGGTGCCCGTGGCGCCCCCCGCGACATTGCCCAGCACGCAGCCGGCTGCGCCGCCCGCGGCCACGTTCGCGCACTTGAGCACGCGCGCGATGCTGCCCCGGTCACACATGACGATCTCGCCAGCGGTCCAGGTCGTCGCCGGGAAGGGATTCAGGCATTGCTCGGGGTTGGGATCGCCGTTGCTGAAGTTCCCAGCATGAACGACCGCGGCTGGACCATAGCCCCCCGTGCGACTGGCGCCTGTGATGTCGCCGGGCGGCGCGATGCCACCGCTGGCAGCGACCAGTTGGTTGGCGATCGTCACCCGATCGTGGGTCGATGCGCCGACGGTGGTGACCCAGGGACCGCGATGCGAGACCGTCGACGCCGCCGGTCCGCTGTTGCCCGCGGACGCCGCGACGAAGATCCCGGCTTCGACCGCGCTCAGGAAGAAGCTGTCGATATCGGCTGCGTTCCAGGGTGTGTTGCCACCGCTGATCGAGTAGTTGATGGCGTCGACACCGTCGAGGATCGCCTGGTCAACCCCTGCCGAGGTGGCGCTGGTGGGGCATTGTCCCTGGCCTTGGGCGTTGGTGAAGCAGGCGTCGTAGGTGATCAGGTTCGCATGCGGTGCCACGCCTGAAATCGCTGGGCTGAGCAGCGTGTTGCCAGCGGCGGTCGAGGCGGTGTGGCTGCCGTGGCCATTGTCGTCCTCCGGGCCGTCGTTGTCGGTCGAAACGGCGTCGGCAAAATCCCAAGCGCCGATCAGTTTGTCATTGCAGACGAAGGCCGGATCGAAGTTGGGATTGCCCGGATCACACCAGCCCACGTGATTGCCAGCGCCCAGCGGGTTGGCGAAAACGTGGCCATCCGCCGGATTGTCGGCAAAGGAAGGATGCTGCATGTTCACGCCGGTGTCGACCACCCCGACGATGGTGCCCTCGCCCTTGCTCGCACCGAGGCCGCCGGTGCTGCTGCCATCCCAGATCGTGCCCGCACCGATCCAAATCGGGCCGGCATCGGTAGCGAGGGGCTCCAGGCGGTCGGCGACCACCGCGACCACGCCTGGGACCCGCGCCGTCGTCACCGCCTCTGCCGCGCTCATGGCGACCGCCACGCCGTTGCCACCCGCGCGGTAGCGGAAGGTGACCTCGAGCGCGCGTTTGATCTCGCGCTCGATGGCACCGAGATGCGCGTTCTGCCGGCGCTCGAGGAAGTCGAGGTAGGCACGGCTGGCCGCACTCTTGGCATCCAGCTTGTGGGCGCCGCGGGAGGCAGCATGGGTCGCTTCCAGACCTGCGACGCCGCCGCGGTAGGTGGCGAGTGGCGCCTCCTCGAAAAACACCAAGTAAAGACCGGTGGCCGAGCTGGCAACAGGGGCCACCTCGCTCGGCGGTGTTGCCAGGCAGGGCATGGCGGCCAGGTAGAGGACGGCTGCTGCCAGCCAGGTCGCCGGCCGGCTGGAGAATGGTTGCGGCATGCTCGGGCTCCTTTCGCCGAACCACCCGGTGCCAACAGCACGCGCGCTCGGCTCGAAGTTTCGGGTCGGCTCCGCCGATCGGTGACCGGCTGGCTACGGGGCCTGTGCGGAAACCAAGACCCGACATCCTAGCAGAGCGAACGGCGGTGACCGGCTCCGGACGCTGGGGTGGCGTCAGCCAGCAGCTTGTCGAGCCGGGCGAGACCGCCCTCGAGATGGTCGAAGACGCCATCGAGCTGGGCATCGAAACAGGCCTCGAGCAGGGGGCCAAAATGCGGACCCGGCGCGAGCCCGCGGGCGATCAGGTGACGGCCCTGGACGATCGGCCGCGGTTTGCGGTCGGCGACCGCCAGCTCCTGGGCACGGGCGAGCAGCCAATCGCCAGCCGGGAAGCCATCCCAAGGACGCGGTGGCCGGCCGCGATGATCGGCCCGAGCCAGGCGCACCAGACGATCGATCCGGCCGCAGCGACGCGCCAGCCGCCGCACCGCCCCTGGGCTAGCATCGCTGGTGAAGAGCTGGATCGGCTTGAGGTGTTCGCGCACGAGAGGCACCACCGCCTCGACAAGCTGCGACCGCTCGCTCAAACGGTGAAGGAAGCTGCGTGCGGGCGCCTCGCCCGCGGCTTCGTGGTTGGGCGAACGGATGCGTCCGTCATCGTCTACGAAGGTGGTGGCGGGCTTGCCGAGGTCGTGGCACAAACAGGCGAAGCCGACCACCAGGTCTTCCCAAGGATCGCCCACCCGCTCCGCTGCAAAGGCGTCCATCACGTGCAGCGTATGCGTCCAGACATCGCCTTCCGGATGCCATTCGGGATCTTGCCGGCAACCCTCGAGCGCTGCCAGCTCGGGCACTTGGCGCAACCAACCGCATGCGCGCAGGAAGGCCAGCCCGCGCGACGGTGTTCGGCCGCGCAGCACGAGCTTGCGCCATTCATCGAAGATCCGCTCGCGCGCCAAACCTTCGGGCTCGATGGTACGACACAGCGCGACGGTCAAAGGTGCCACCGTAAGGTCGAAGCGCGCCGCCATCTGCATCGCCCGCAGCACGCGCAGGGGATCCTCCGCAAAGCGTGACGAAACATGGCGCAGCACCCCCGCCTGGAGGTCGGCGAGTCCCCCCACCGGATCGATCACCGCGCCGGTGCGCGGATCCCAGGCCAGCGCGTTGAGCGTGAAGTCGCGCCGTTGCGCTGCCTCGGACACAGACATCGCTGGGTCGCAGTGGATCTCGAAGCCCTTGTGCCCCAAGCCGCGCTTGGACTCACGCCGGGGCAAGGAAACATCGACCGGCAGGTCGCGCAACTTGAGCACGCCGAAGCTGCGGCCGACCAGGTCGATGCGGAACGATGTGCGCACCAGCGCCACCAGCGCGGCGGGGTCGAGGCCATAGACCTCGAGGTCGAGATCCTTCGCCGGGCGTTCGAGCAGCGCATCGCGTACGGCCCCACCGACCACCAACGCTCGGCCACCAGCCGCCGCGACCCGGTCCACTAGCGTGGTGAGCGCCGCCGCCAGCGCCGGGTCGGGGATCTCGAGGCTGAGCTGCTTGGGGGTTGCTCGAGGGGTCATGGCATGCACCCGGCCGGCACCGCCAAAGGATGAGGCCACTCCGGTAGGATCGACCGATGAGCGAGAATACCGTGCTCGTCGAGCATCCCGCAATTCAGGCAGCCCTGACCCAAATGCGCGCCCGGGACACGCCACCGAGCGCCTTTCGCCAAGTGGTACACCGCATCGCCATGCTGCTGGCCGCGGAGGCCACGCGCGATCTGCCGCTCGCCACCCGCGCGATCGAGACGCCGCTCGAGACCATCGCCCAGGCACCGGTGCTCGCCAGGCAGCCGGTGATCGTCTCGATTTTACGCGCGGGCAATGGCATGGTCGATGGCGTACTCGACCTTTTCCCCGACGCGCTGGTCGGACACATCGGCCTGTTCCGCAACGCGCGCCTGGAGGCCGTGGAGTACTACTTCCGCATGCCGGAGCAGGTCACGGGCTGCGACCTGCTGGTGGTCGACCCGATGATCGCCACCGCTGGCACGGCAGTGGCCGCACTCTACCAGCTAGCGCGTCTCGGTCCGGCCTCGGTCCGGCTGCTGGCGATCGTGGCGGCACCCGAAGGCCTGCGCCATCTCGAAGCCCAGCATCCGACGGTGCGGGTCTACGTCGCGGCGATCGACCGCGAGCTCAACGACCAGGGCTACATCTTGCCCGGGCTCGGCGACGCGGGCGACCGCCTCTACGGCACGCTGTACTAAGCCTCTCGGGCACAGCCTCTCGGGCACAGCCTCTGGCGGCAAAACCCGCCCCGAAGGCCGGTTCGGACTCAGCCTTCGATCGGCGGAATGCGCAGCACCTGGCCCGGATAGATCTTGTCCGGGTCGGATAACATCGGTTTGTTGGCCTCGAAAATCACAGGGTACTTCATGGCGTTGCCATAGTGCTGCTTGGCGATCTTCGAGAGCGTGTCGCCACGCTCGACCGTGTGGAAGGTCGCTTCGGGCGCCGCCACCGCCACCTCGAGGTTGTCCTCCACCTGGCGGATGCCGTGCACATTGCCGATCGCGAGCACGATCTTTTCCCGCTCGGCCTGCGTCGCTGCCATGCCCGAGACGGTCGCCGTGTCAGCCACGACCTTGATCGCCAGGTCCGTGACCTCGAGACCGAGGCTCGAGACCTCGTTGGCCAGCGCTGCGGCGCGCCGACGCTCCGCGAGCTGACGCGCGGCTTCGGCCGCCTTGGCCTGGTTGGCAGCCGCGGTGGCGGCGGCACGCTTGTCCTCTTCATCATCGCCGAAAATGCGCTTGCCAGCGCCGCTGAGAAAGCTCATCAAACCCATGGCTCAAATCCTCCAGACGCCGCGGTGTCTGGTCTAAGACACCGATCGGTCGTCATGCTGTCGTCCGTGTTT